>JACCDP011012447.1_pt1 | contig 97514 bp, 84 predicted proteins | sample 7445841 | NCBI WGS metagenome assembly JACCDP01 (sample SAMN15323441, study PRJNA562643) | freshwater metagenome | isolation source: river surface water | place: USA:Blue River Watershed | collected 2017-08-17
ATCTCCCTTTACATCAATTCACCGGGAGGCTCGGTCTACTCGGGCCTGGCGATCTACGACACGATGCAGTTCATCAAGCCTGATGTGTCGACCCTGTGCACCGGACTGGCAGCGTCAATGGGCGCCTTCCTGCTGGCGGCGGGTGCAAAGGGCAAGCGTTTTTCGTTGCCGAATTCCCGTGTGATGATTCACCAGCCGCTCGGCGGCGCTCAGGGACAGGCATCGGACATCGAGATTCAGGCCCGCGAAATACTCTACCTCCGCGAGCGCCTGAACCGCATCCTGTCCGAGAAGACCGGTCGCGATATCGAGCAGATCAGCCGCGACACCGACCGCGACAATTTCATGTCCGCTGAGCAGGCAGTCGAATACGGGATGATCGACAAGGTGCTGACCCACCGCGCCTGAACTTCCGCGTCCGAGCTATTTTCCTAATTAGTGTCCGGTTGGCAACATTTTGCTTTCCGGAATACGGTGTCGCTGCGTGACGGAATCCGATTTCGCAGGTAAGATCGACGCAAATTCACCATTTTTGGTCAGTCCATGTCCGAGAAAAAGTCGTCTAGCGGCGAAAAATTGCTTTATTGCTCATTTTGCGGCAAGAGCCAGCACGAGGTCAAAAAGCTGATCGCCGGCCCGTCGGTATTCATTTGCGACGAATGTATCGATCTTTGCAACGACATCATCCGGGACGAGGCATCCACGGTTGAATCGGTGGCCAGCCCGAAGTCGGATCTGCCGACACCGCAGGAAATCTTCGATTTGCTCGGTCAGTATGTGATCGGACAAGAGACCGCAAAGCGAACACTCTCGGTCGCGGTCTACAACCACTACAAGCGTCTTCGCCATCTGGGCAAGAAGGATGATGTCGAACTCGCCAAGAGCAACATTCTACTGATCGGCCCGACCGGTTCAGGCAAGACACTGCTCGCGCAAACACTGGCGCGCATGCTGAACGTGCCCTTCGTGATTGCCGACGCCACCACGCTGACCGAAGCTGGCTATGTGGGCGAGGATGTCGAGAACATCATCCAGAAGCTGCTGCAGAACTGCAATTACGAGGTCGAGAAAGCTCAGCGCGGTATTGTCTACATCGACGAGATCGACAAGATCTCGCGCAAGTCCGACAACCCGTCGATTACGCGCGATGTATCGGGCGAAGGCGTTCAGCAGGCGCTGCTGAAACTGATTGAAGGCACGATGGCCTCGGTACCCCCGCAGGGCGGGCGCAAGCATCCGAATCAGGATTTCGTTCAGATCGATACGACGAACATCCTGTTCATTTGTGGCGGCGCGTTCGACGGACTCGCCAAGATCATTTCCAATCGTTCCGAGAAAAGCAGCATTGGCTTCTCGGCCGAGGTCAAGAGTCAGGCAGAGCGCAGCGCAAGCGAAGTAATGACGGGGGCAGAGCCCGAAGACCTGATCAAGTTCGGTCTCATTCCGGAGCTGGTCGGCCGTTTGCCCGTGGTCGCAACGCTGGCTGAGCTGACCGAAGAAGCGCTGATTCAAATTCTGCTCGAACCAAAGAATGCGCTGATCAAGCAATATTCGAAGCTGCTGGAGATGGAAGGCGCCGAGCTGGAAGTTCGTCCTGCTGCCCTGCATGCGATCGCGAAGAAAGCGCTGGCCCGCAAGACGGGAGCACGCGGTCTGCGTTCGATCGTCGAGCATGCCTTGCTGGATGTGATGTTCGAATTGCCAAACGAGCAAAATGTCGCCAAAGTCGTCATCGACGAGAATACGATCACCAACGGCGCCAAGCCTTTGCTGATCTATCACGAGCAGCCCAAGGTCTCGGGCGCCAAATAAGGGAGGCGTCGTCCGGCACGATCCGTACACGCTGTTTCCCTACCAAATCCCTGCAAAAATCGCAAAAAACTGCTGAAAAACCCTGTTTTTCGGCAGTTTTTTGAACAAACGCAGTACAATCGACTCAACAACAATGCATCTGGGCTTCAATCGCAAAGCCACCGGGGCGTTTCCTGCGTGGCTTTTTGATTGTTTCCGACCCTTCAATCGCCTGCCAGGCCGCTTTTTCCTGCTGTTTCTGGCCATAAACCGGGTCAAAACCTCGATTTGTCAGGTTTTTAAGGCAAAAATGCGTTACCTGTTGTAAGGTTTGCTAACCGAAGGACTTGTGATTGGTTAAATCATGCCAACATAGCTCTCAGGTTTTATCAAAAGGCTCGCAATGACGATCACTTCCCAATTTTCCGAACCCACCCAGCTGCCGCTGCTTCCGCTGCGCGATGTCGTGGTGTTCCCGCACATGGTGATACCGCTGTTTGTCGGTCGCCCCAAGTCCATCAAGGCGCTGGAGGCCGCGATGGAGCAGGGCAAGAGCATCATGCTCGCCGCGCAAAAGGCCGCTGCCAAGGATGAGCCCTCGGCCGATGACATCTATGAGATCGGCTGTATCGCCAACATCCTGCAAATGCTGAAACTGCCCGACGGCACCGTGAAGGTGCTGGTCGAGGGCGCTCAGCGTGCACGCATCCACAACATCACCGAGGTCGACACGCATTTTGTCGCCGAGCTGTCGCCGGTCGAGTCCGAACCCGGTGATGAATCCGAGGTGGAAGCCATGCGTCGCGCGATCGTGCAGCAGTTCGATCAGTACGTGAAGCTCAACAAGAAGATACCGCCGGAGATTCTCACTTCGCTGGCGGGCATCGATGATGCCGGCCGGCTGGCAGACACCATCGCGGCCCACCTCCCGCTGAAGCTGGAGCAGAAGCAGGTCATCCTCGAGATCTTCAATGTGGCCAAGCGTCATGAGCATCTGCTCGGACAGCTGGAGGCCGAACTCGACATCCTTCAGGTCGAGAAGCGCATTCGCGGCCGCGTCAAGCGCCAGATGGAAAAGTCGCAGCGCGAGTACTACCTGAACGAGCAGGTCAAGGCGATACAGAAAGAACTTGGCGAAGGCGAGGAGGGCGCGGATCTCGAAGAGCTCGAGAAAAAGATCATTGCCGCCAAGATGCCCAAGGAGGCACGCGAGAAGGCACAGAGCGAGCTCAAGAAGCTCAAGCTCATGTCACCGATGTCCGCCGAGGCGACTGTCGTTCGCAATTACATCGATGTGCTGATCGGTCTGCCATGGAGGAAGAAATCCAAGGTCAACAATGACCTCAGCCATGCAGAGAAAGTGCTCGAAGACGATCACTACGGTCTGGAGAAAATCAAGGAACGCATCCTTGAGTATCTCGCGGTGCAGCAGCGCGTCGACAAGGTGAAAGCGCCTATTCTGTGCTTTGTCGGCCCTCCGGGCGTCGGCAAGACCTCGCTGGGACAATCCATCGCACGCGCCACGAACCGCAAGTTCGTGCGCATGGCGCTCGGCGGTGTGCGTGACGAGGCCGAGATACGGGGTCATCGCCGTACCTACATCGGTTCGATGCCGGGCAAGATACTGCAGAGCCTGACCAAGACCGGCGTTCGCAACCCGCTGTTCCTGCTCGACGAGATCGACAAGCTGGGTCAGGATTTCCGGGGCGATCCTGCCTCGGCGCTGCTCGAAGTGCTGGACCCCGAGCAGAACCATACCTTTGCTGATCACTACGTCGAGGTGGATTTCGATCTGTCGGATGTGATGTTCGTCGCGACCGCGAACTCGCTGAACATTCCGATGGCCTTGCTCGACAGGATGGAAGTCATTCGTCTGTCCGGCTACACCGAGGACGAAAAGACCAGCATCGCCCAACGCTACCTGCTGCCGAAGCAGATCAAGAACAATGGCCTGAAGGACAGCGAGATCAACGTCGCCGAATCGGCGGTGCGCGACATCATTCGCTATTACACCCGCGAGGCGGGTGTTCGTTCGCTCGAGCGCGAGATCTCCAAGATCTGCCGCAAGGTGGTCAAGATGCTGCTGCTGAAAAAGCAGGAGAAGAAGATCGCTGTCACCAGCAAGAACCTTGGCAAGTTTCTCGGCGTTCGTCGCTACGATTTTGGCGTCGCAGAAAAAGAGAACCAGATCGGGCAGGTGGTGGGTCTGGCCTGGACCGAGGTGGGTGGCGATCTGCTGACCATCGAAGCGATGACCATGCCGGGCAAAGGCAATGTCATTCGCACCGGTACGCTGGGCGATGTGATGAAAGAATCCATCGAAGCAGCGCGCACGGTCGTGCGCAGCCGTTCGAAGGTGCTTGGCATCAAGAACGATGTGTTCGAGAAGACGGATATTCACATTCACGTCCCTGAGGGGGCGACGCCGAAAGATGGTCCGTCGGCCGGTATTGCGATGACGACCGCGCTGGTGTCGGTGTTCACCGGCATCCCCGTGCGTGCCGACGTGGCGATGACGGGCGAGATCACGCTGCGAGGCGAGGTGCTCCCTATCGGGGGTCTGAAGGAAAAACTGCTGGCTGCGCTGCGTGGCGGTACGAAGACCGTTCTGATCCCGGACCAGAACGTGAAAGACCTCGCAGAGATTCCTGAAAACGTGAAAAATCGTCTTGAGATCGTACCGGTGAAGTGGATCGACAAGGTGCTGGAAATTGCACTCGAGCGTCAGCCGGTTCCGTTGACGGATGAAGAAGCGGCACCCGCTGCCGTGACCGCAGCGGATGAAAAGGAGAAGGCGGCCGTTGTCAAGCACTGAGCCTGTTCAAGCGGCAGATAAAAAGCGCTCTTCGGAGCGCTTTTTTGATGCAAAATTTTTATGGGCGCAGAGATTTTTTTCACAGCCTGTCTGGTGCTTCACACGAAGACATGCTGCGATTTTTAACGGCAAGACTCGTTGAATCAATGAGTTAGCCGTGTTTTATCATAGCGAATCAAACGTTTCGGTACGCGAATGACATTGCTTATATGGCGTGTAAGGTTTCACGACGTCGGAAAATGATCGTTCTCCGGTAGTGTTATCAGGTAAATTTCTTGACACTAACGGGCTGCGACGAGTCTAATATTCGTTGCAGAAAATTCTGCTCTTCTCGTCGCCGGAGTGCGTAGTGCATCAAGCGCTTCGGCAGCAGAAACAAATTCAACAACACGTCCCAGGGGGAGTCAGTGAACAAAACTGAACTGATAGATGAGATTGCCAAGGCGGCGGACATCTCCAAGGCTTCCGCCAGCCGCGCGCTGGAAGCCGTAATTGATTCGATAACCTCGACACTGAAGCAGGAAGGCTCAGTCACCCTGGCGGGTTTCGGTACCTTTGCAGTCAGCGCCCGCGCTGCGCGCACCGGTCGCAATCCGCGCACCGGCGAGGAAATCAAGATCAGCGCCTCCAAGGTGCCGAAATTTAAGCCTGGCAAAGCCCTGAAAGATGCGCTAAACTAGCGGTTTTTCCGGCGTCGTGACAACGTCGGGCATGGCTGACTAAGTCGAAGTGTCAACGGGTGCTTAGCTCAGTTGGTAGAGCGGCGCCCTTACAAGGCGTAGGTCGGGAGTTCGAGCCTCTCAGCACCCACCAAGCAGCCAGTGAGCAGTTCATGCAGTATTGGAGTGGTAGTTCAGTCGGTTAGAATACCGGCCTGTCACGCCGGGGGTCGCGGGTTCGAGTCCCGTCCACTCCGCCAAAACCCAAAAAGGCGAACCCTGTGTTCGCCTTTTTTCATATGCAGTTCAATAGCGTAGTCCTAGAGCCGTCCCATAGAACAAGTGCCGGAGGCGTATTCGCCGCCGGCCGGAGACTTCACCGAGTACCTGCACATGCTTGAATTCATCCGTACCCATCAGCGACTGATGCAGTTCTTGCTGCTTCTGATCATTTTCCCTTCGTTTGCATTCTTCGGCATCGAGAGCTACCTGCGCATGGACAGCAAGGAGACTCCGGTGGCCAAGGTGGCCGGACAGACCATCACCCAGCCCGAGTGGGATGCTGCTCAGGCGCGCCAGGTCGAGCGCTTCAGGCAAGTGTTCGGCGAGCAGTTCAATCCCGCCATGCTCGACAATCCGGAGGCGCGTCAGGGTGTGCTGGAAAACCTGATCGCGCAAAAGGCGATGTCGGCGCATGTGATGGACAATCACCTGACGGTGTCGAACGACACCTTGCGCAAGACCATACTGGAAATCCCCGGCCTCAAGGATCCGGACGGACAATTCAACAAGGAGCGTTACCAGCAGCTGCTGGCGGCGCAGGGACTGACCCCCGAGAAGTTCGAGGCCGGGCTGCGGCATGACATGGCCGTGCAGCAGATTAACGCCGTCGTGCAGGGCACCGCATTTTCTCCGAAGTCCGTTGCGGCGCGCATCTCTGCGCTGAACCAGCAGGTGCGCGAGGTGCAGGAGCTGCCTTTCACGCCGCAGGCTTTCCGTTCGCAGGTCAAGCTGACCGATGCGATGGTGGAGGCGTACTACGACAAGCATCCGGCGCAGTTCGAGCAGCCCGAGACCATCAAGGCCGAGATCGTCGTGTTCAGCCCGGACACCGTCGAGTCCCGCATCGAGATCACCGAGGCGGATATCAAGGCGTATTACGAGCAGAATCAGGCCCGCTATCGCACGGATGAGCAGCGTCGCGCGAGCCATATCCTGATCAATTCCGGTCGTGAAGCGGCAGCGGCGGACAAGGCAGCTGCCAAAGCGAAGGCAGAGAAGCTGCTGGAGCAGCTGCGCAAAAATCCGAATGACTTCGCCAAGCTGGCCAAAGAAAACTCGCAGGATCCCGGCTCTGCAGAGCGCGGCGGCGATCTGGATTTCTTCGGCAAGGGCATGATGGTCAAGCCGTTCGAAGATGCGGCCTATGCGCTGAAAGAAGGCGAGATCAGCGACGTCGTGCAGTCCGACTTCGGATTTCACATCATTCGCGTGACCGCGATCAAGCCGGCGACCGTGCGTCCGCTGTCCGAGGTGAAGGCGAACATCGCTGACGAACTCCGCCGCCAGCAGGCGGGCAAGAAATACGCCGAAATGGCCGAGATCTTCACCAACATGGTCTACGAGCAATCGGACAGCCTGAAGCCCGTCGCTGACAAGCTGGGCCTGAAGATCGAGACCATCAGCGGACTGACGCGCAAGCCCAATCCGGCACTGCCCAAGACAGCGGCCTATAACCAGCCCAAGTTCCTGAGCGCGCTCTTCTCGGATGAGTCAACCAAATCAAAGCGCAACACCGAAGCGATCGAGGTCAATCCGCGCTTCCTGATTGCAGGCCGTGTGGTCGACTACAAGCCGGTCACGCGCATCCCGCTCGATCAGGTGAGGAAGCAGGTCGAAGAAACCGTCACCGCGATCGAGGCGGAGAAGCTGGCGCTTGCGGCCGGCGAAGCCAAGCTCGCCGAGCTGAAGCAAGGTGGCAGCGCGGATTTCGGCGCGTCGAAACCAGTCTCTCGCAGCAGCGCAGGCGGACTGCCGCCGCCGGCCGTGAATGCGATCATGAAGGCCGATCCCGGCAAGCTGCCGGCCTTTGTCGGTGTTGATCTGGGCGGTATGGGCTACCGCATCTTCAGGATCAACAAAGTCACCGAAGAAGCGGGTGATGAAGCAGCGATGAAGGCCGAGCAGCAGCAGGTCAATGAATTCCTGGCAGCTCAGGAGATGGCCGCGTATCTGGGCGTCATCAAGAAACGCGCGAAAGCAGAAATCATTAAACCGGTCGCGGCGGACAAGCCACAGCCTGCAGCAGCCAAATAATGCATCGCCTACGTTGATTTCACCGCATCGTCTTGTCTGGACGCCAGATCAGGACGATGCGTGTATCAGCGCATCGCGGCTCTCCAGCACGGCGCTGGCGGCGGAGAAAAATGCCGCTGCCCCGATATCAGGCATCTCCACCCTCAGTGCATTCCGGTACCCGCTGAAATTTCTGTCAATCGACTTCAGGTACGCCGGGTCGTAGTGCTCGGTCAGCAGCGCTTCCACCAGCGCCGATATATCCCCCGATTCCGCCAGTGACCGCCAGCGCGCGATTTTTTCGTGACCATGCAGCGGCGTCAGGTGCGTCAGCTGGGACATCAGCTGTTCGGTGTCGCTGACGAGATGCGGATAGTCTTCAATCAGCAATTGCACGCGGTGCTGCGTGCTGATGTCGATACGGATGCAGGCCGACGCGCGGATGGCATCCATCAGTTTTTCCGGCACTCTGAGATTGCCGATTTTCTTGCTCTCCGACTCGACAAAAACAACGCGTTCCGGCGCGAACTTCCGCAGCGTGTCCCAGATCCGGCTTTCGAACATTTTTTGCGAGGGCTGGGGTTCGCCCGGAAGACCGCCGAGCAGTGAGCCACGATGCGCGGCCAGCTTTTCCAGGTCCAGCACTTGCGCGCCCTGTGAGGCCAGTGTCTCCAGCAAACGACTCTTGCCGCTGCCCGTGGTGCCGCACACGACCTCGAACCGGTAACGCCCGGCCATCTCATCGAGATGTGCCAGCAGATGCTGCCGATAGGCCTTGTAGCCACCCTCCAGCTGGATGGCGGGCCAGCCGATTTTGGCCAGAATGTGCGCCATCGCGCCGCTGCGATTGCCGCCGCGCCAACAGTACACCAGGGGTCGCCAGCTTTTGGGATGCTCCGCAAAATGCGTGTCCAGATGCGCGGCAATATTGCGCGCGACGATCGCCGCGCCGATTTTCTTTGCCTTGAAAGGACTGTCCTGCTTGTAGAGCGTGCCGACCCTCACGCGCTCCTCATCGTTCAGCACAGGACAGTTGATCGCGCCCGGAATATGGTCGAGCGCGAACTCGGATTCGGAACGCACATCGATGAGGGTGTCGAATGCTTCCGTGTCGGCGAGTATCTGGCTGGCAGGAAGCAGGGCGGGATATTTCATTCGTTATTTGAGCATCGTGCGCAGCACTGGCCAGACATTGTCGAGCATGATGGGCTGCGCTTTCTGATTCGGATGAATGCGATCGGGCTGAAAATATTGCTCAGTGTCGTCAAGACCTTCAAGCAGGAAGGGCACCAGTTTCACGGATTTTTCGCGGCTGAGCCCCTGATACATCGCGGTGAAGCGCTTGCTGTAATCCACACCATAATTGGGAGGAAGGCGCATGCCGATCAGCAGCACTTTCGCACCGCTGGCAGTGGATGCGGCGATCATCTCGCGCAGGTTGGATTGCGTCGCCGCCAGTGACAAGCCGCGCAAGCCATCGTTGCCTCCCAGCTCAAGGATGACAATGGCGGGCTTATATTGCTCGAGCAGCGCGGGCAGCCGGGCCTTGCCGCCTGCCGTGGTCTCTCCGCTGATGCTGGCATTGATCAGGCTCACTGAGGGTTTATCGCTTTTCAGCTGCTTATCGAGCAGACTGACCCAGCCCGTCCCGCGTGGCAGTCCGTATTCGGCAGACAGGCTGTCGCCGAGCACGAGCACGGTTTTTGTTGCAGAATGCGCGCTGCCGGATGCCAGCAGTCCGAGCATGAGCAGGGTGGCCAGCACCAGTCCCGATACCGAGCGGCAGAACAGGTCACCAACGTCACTTAATCCGAGTGCCCGCACTTTCGAACGCAGCCCTTTCTCTGAATGATCCCGCATGCCTGACAACTCCCTGCCTCTGCCGCTGATCGATGTGACTGGCCTGACCAAAAAAGTCTCCGATGCCAGCGGTGAACTGACGATACTGAATGACATTCATTTTACCGTGCGCCCCGGCTCGACGGTCGCGCTGGTCGGCGCCTCCGGCTCGGGCAAGTCGACCTTGCTCGGCTTGCTTGCCGGTCTGGATTTGCCCTCGTCCGGGAAGGTGCTGATCAATGGCACCGATCTGTATGCGCTGGATGAAGACGGGCGCGCGGCGCTGCGCAAGTCGCAGCTGGGCTTTGTGTTCCAGTCGTTTCAATTGCTGTCGCATCTGACCGCGCTCGAAAATGTGATGCTGCCACTGGAACTTCGTGCTGATCCCAATGCGCGGCAGAAGGCTGAGCAGATGCTGGCCCGGGTCGGCCTTGCGCAGCGGCTGAGACACTACCCCAAATTTTTATCCGGCGGCGAGCAGCAGCGTGTCGCACTGGCGAGAGCTTTCGTCACGGATCCGCCGTTGCTGCTGGCAGATGAACCGACGGGCAGTCTCGATGCCGCCACCGGCGAGGCCGTGATCGATCTGATGTTCACGCTCAACCGCGAACAGGGCTCGACGCTGGTGCTGGTCACGCATGATCCCTCGATCGCGGCGCGCTGCGAACGTACGCTGACCATTGCAGCGGGTCGGCTGGTCGCCGACAGCGCTCAGGCACGCGCCAGCTGATTCAGCGATAAACGTATCGCTGGCAGCAACTCACTGGCAGTGAGTCCCTTCGGGCCGATGCCTTCCGCCACTCGCTGGTCGGCTGCTGCGCCATGCAGCCACACCGCTGCCAGCGCTGCTTCCCACACCGGCCAGTGCTGCGCCAGCAGGGCGCCGCACAGGCCCGAGAGCACATCACCGGTGCCGGCGGTCGCGAGGGCCGGGTTGCCTGTCGTGTTGATCACGATGCGTGCTTCCGGGTCGGCGATCACCGTCCCGGAACCTTTGAGTATGACGGTCGATAGAAAAAATGCCGCCAGTTCGCGCGCGGCACCCAGTCGGTCAGCCTGAATGGCGGCGGCGCTGGTTCCGAGCAGTCGCGCCGCTTCCAGCGGATGTGGCGTCAGCAGCGTCGGCGCACGGCGTTGACGCGTCTTTTGCTGCAGCGCCGGCTCGGCAGCAATCAGGTTGAGGGCATCGGCGTCGATCACCGCGGGCAGCTCACTTGCCAGCACGCGAGCGAGCGCATCATTCGCGTGGCGCGACATTCCCAAGCCGGGGCCTGCAACTACAGCGCCAGAGGACAGCGACAGGGTCACGGCGTCGCGACACATCAGTTCGGGATGCACAGGATCGAGTGTCGGTGCGGCCTCGATGAAACCGGCATACACGCGTCCCGCCCCCGCCATTGCACCCATGCGCGCGGCCAGCAGCACAGCCCCGCCCATGCCATGCGCGCCGCCCACGATCGCCAGATCACCGTAGCTGCCCTTGTGTGATGCGTGCAAACGCGGTGTCGCGCAGTGCCTGAACAGGGCAGGATCATTCAGTGTTGCCAGGGGTGCCGGGTAGAGCGAGGCATCGATGGCAAGGGAGTCCACCACGACCTCACCGGCATGATCGCGCCCCAGTCCGGTATGCAGACCGGGCTTGTCGGCGATGAAGCTGATGGTGGTCGTGGCGCAGACGGCGATGCCTGCATCGCCGACGATCGTGCCGTGATCCGCATCGAGCCCGCTGGGCACGTCGATGGACAGGCGCGGGCAGGCCTGAGCGTTCAGGTAAGCGACGAGCGATGCAAATGCACCATCGATCGCGCGCGCCAGCCCGATGCCGAACAGACCGTCGATGACCAGATCCCATCCGGAGGCTTGCGCGATTGATTCATGAGGAATGAAGCGAGCGGGGCTTTGTTGTGCTCTGGCCAGTGCTTGCTGCGCATCAGCCGGAGCATGTGCGGGCATGAATGGCATGACGATTGCCACGTCATGCCCGGCGGCGGAGAGCAGCGCCGCGGCGTCGAGCGCATCGCCGCCATTGTTGCCGGGACCGGCTGCCACCAGAATTCGGGCGTGCGCCGATGTCGCCGGCAGCAGGCGCTGGGCGGCATCTGCCACCGCAGCACCGGCTCGCTGCATCAGGGTGCCTGTCGGTAAAGTGAGCTGTGCGGCCTGTTCTATCGCCCGTATCTGGGCGACGCTGTAGAGTGCGCCGGCAGCGCGATCAGCGCATGCGATCGCCATAGCGGGTCAGGGTGAGACCATCGGTATCGATCTCGGTCCGCCGTCCGGAGATCATGTCGGCCACCAGCTTGCCGCTGCCGGCTGCCAGTGCCCATGAGGCCGAGCCCTGACCGGCGTTGATGAAGACATTCGGGTAGCGCGTGACGCCGAGCAGCGGCACGCCTTCGGGCAGCATGGCGACAGGCCCTGTCCAGAAATTCGCGGTTCGATAATTGGCGGCATTCGGAAACCAGTCATCCGCGACCTTGACGAGCGTGTTGATCGCTTTCTGGTGCAGGTCGAGATTGGACGAGCCCAGCTCGGCACAGCCGGCGATGCGGATGCGCTTGCCCAGTCGGGTCAGCGCGACACGGTAGGTATCGTCGAACAGCGAGGTTTGCGGTGCCAGTTCGAATTCCTGTATCGCGGTCGATGCCGAATACACTTTCACCGGATATGCCGGCAGGCTGATGCCTATGCCTTTGAGCAGCTTGGTGCTGTCGCTGCCCGCGGCGACAACGACGGCATCCGTATCGATCTGCCGGTTGTCAATCTGCAGGCTGACACCGCCGAGTTCCGGACGTATCGCCTGAACTTCGCAATTGAAATGAAATTCCACGCCTTTGTCTTGCGCCAGCGCTTTGAGCTGGCGGACGAACAGCGGGCAATTGCCGGCCCAGTCATCGGGCACATGCAATGCTGAATGAAAACTTGTTTCACCGGAGAGCGCTGGTTCGAGCTGGCGCGCGGCATCGACGTCCAGCAATTCATTGCGGCAGCCGAATTCACCGAGCAATTCCATGTAAGGCAGTGCCATTTCCAATTCTTTGGCCGTGCGGAACATGATCATCATGCCGCTGCGCTGCTGGAAATCGAGATCCTGAGTCTGCACCAGATGCTGCATCAGTTCCTGGCTGTAGCTTGAGAGCCGATACAGCCGCTGCTGGTTCTGCTTGTATCGACCAAGCGAGCTTTCGGAGATCGAGCGCTTGAGCCAGCCCCACATGGCCGGCTCGAAACGCGCGCTGAACGCGAACGACGATTCCGGGCGAAACAGCATGGAGAGCACGCGACCGGGCGCGCCGGGAGCAGCCCATAGCCTCAGACCGGAGGGACCCATCAGGTCCAGATTGCCGAAGCTGGCTTCCTGGGCCACATTGCCGTATCGCTCGATGACCGCGACTTCATGGCCGGCTTCCGCCAGATAGTAGGCCGTGCATACACCGATGACACCGCCGCCGATTACCGCTACGCGCATTGGACTCCAGCTTGTTGTAGAACCTCACGGCATGTCAGCTGCGACCGTGGGGCAGGTCTGTGCCTGCAGATTCAGGAAAAACCGCTTAATTACGCAAATCCTGTATAGGGTATCTGCAAAACTTCGACAAAACAATCTGGCTTTATTAATGTGCCTGATTATTGAGCAATTATTCGATACATTTAAAAAAATCAAACGCAGCTTTCGGGATGTTCAGGTCGGTGCTGCTCGGGGCGGTGCTGAAATGATCGTCGCGGTCTCCCACCGCTGGATGAAAGCATTTATCGTCCGTTGAACAAATAGACCGATCATCGAATTCGATCATCGAATACCTTGGGTATCCGAATTACAAAAAAAGAAAGGCTCCGCGACCCTCGTGACGGTATGGCGCCGGTAGAGACCGAACACGATCTGCCCGCGCAAGCAGCCCATCAGAGACGTGGTTGAGTCAGCAGGGCTTCCGCTGCGCGTGCGATCGCTGCGACCCGAGCATCGTTCATCGCAGACGAGGCGACCGTGAAGCCGACCGGAAGTTCGCCTTCGCGATGACAGGGAATCGAGATCGCGCAACCATCCAGCAGATTAATGATCGATGTATTTCGCAGCAGCAGACGGTTCGCCTCGAAGAAGGCATCATCGGACGCCAGCAGCGCCTCGATCTTGGGTGCGACGATAGGCACCGTGGGCATGATCAGCGCGTCATAGCCGGCGATGGTCTGTTCCAACGCGTTGCGCCAGGCGTCGCGCGCGCTCCGGACGCGATCCAGATCCGCTGCGGTGGCGCTAGCCCCGAGCATGATTCTCGACACCACGCGCGGATCGTATTCATGGGCCCGTTGTGCCAGCAGATCCTTGTGCCATGGGTAAGCCTCGTAAGGCGAGATCAGGTAAAGATCTTTGGCTTCGGCCAGCAGCCGCATCGGCACCTCGACAATGTGCGCGCCGGCGGCAGAGAGCCGCGAGACCGCTGCGGTGAATGCCTTCGCGACATGGCTGTCCACGCCATCGAGCACGACGTCTTCCGGAATGGCCAGCTTCAGGCGGTCGACCTTCACCTCGGGGATAGCCAGCGGATGGTCGGCGATCAGGCCATCGATCAGCAGGCAGTCATCGACGTTTCTCGCGATCGGGCCTACTGAGTCCAGCGACGGCGCGAGCGGCAGCGCGCCCCGCACGGGCACGCGGCGCATCGTCGGCTTGAAACCCACCAGTCCGCACAGCGCGGCAGGTATCCTCACCGACCCGCCCGTGTCCGAGCCGATCGCCGCCACGCAGCTGCCCATCGCGACCGACACGGCTGCACCGGACGAGGAGCCCCCCGGTATGCGAGAAGGATCCGCCGGATTGGCCGGTGTGCCGTAATGCGGGTTGATGCCCACGCCTGAGTAAGCGAATTCGGTCATATTGGTCTTGCCAATAATGGCGGCACCGGCGGCGCGCAGACGGGCGACGACGACGGCATCCGCCGTTGCCGGCGGTGCATCGCGCAGCGCGGTCGATCCCGCCAGCGTGATTTCGCCCGCCACATCGAACAGGTCTTTGACCGAGACCGGAAGTCCTGCGAGTGGCGAGGTCGGCTGGCCAGCGACTCGCAGCACATCGGCATGCGCGGCAGCGGCCAGCGCGGAGTCCGTGAAGATCCGGGTATACGCGGAGGAGGAGTCGCGTGCGATGGCGAGGCTGGCCTGCATCAGTTCGCGGCGATTCTGAGTGTTCAGCGACGAGATAGGCATGGAAACCCCGGGCGTGTGCGCCCATTGTTGTGTTTTTCCGGGGAACGATAGCATGAGCGCGGGGACGTGTCCGGGGAGGTGCGCGCGGTATAATGCGGGCTCTCCGATTCAACCCGAGAAGACTGGCCGGCAATGGTATTTCACTGGCCGGCGTGTCTCGCCAACTGCTTCTTCGCCATGCTCATTCTTCCGGGCTCCAGTGCCCTGTCAGGCTTTCGTTTACAACGTTTATTATCACAACTGAAAGAGGTCGATCCGGCGATCGTCGGAATTTCCGGACGCTTCTGCCACTTCATCGATGCGCCGTCCGGGCTGAGCGAAGAAGAAAAACAGCAGCTGTCCGCGATGCTCACCTACGGCGAGCCCTTCAGCGGCGAAGAAGCCGGTGAGCAGTTTGTCGTCATCCCGCGTCTGGGCACCATTTCTCCCTGGGCCAGCAAGGCCACCGACATCGCCCACAACTGCGGCATGAGCCACGTGCATCGTATCGAGCGAGGGATACGCTATTGCGTGCAGCTGAAATCCGGCCTGCTCGGTAAAAAATCGCTGCCTGCCGACAAGCTCGTCGAGGTTGTCGCCCTGCTGCACGACCGCATGACCGAGACCGTGGTGCGCGATACCGCCGAAGCGTCCGCGCTGTTCCGCGAATTGCAGCCACAGCCGCTGGCCTACATCGACACGCTCAACGGTGGCAAGCAGGCGCTGGAGGCGGCCAATACCGAACTGGGTCTCGCCCTGTCCGACGATGAAATCGATTATCTGCTTGACGCCTTCAACCGCGCGGGTCGCAACCCGACCGATGTCGAGCTGATGATGTTTGCACAGGCGAACAGCGAGCACTGCCGGCACAAGATCTTCAATGCCGACTGGACCATCGACGGTGAGAAACAGGATCGCTCGCTGTTTTCGATGATACGCAACACGCACCAGCTGAACCCCCGGGGCACGATCGTCGCTTATGCAGACAATGCGTCGGTGATCGAGGGCGCAACGGTCTCGCGCTTTTATCCGCGCGCCGCGCAGGGCTGGCAGTACCTGCCGAGCGAAGAGCCGACCCACATTTTGATGAAGGTCGAGACGCATAACCATCCGACGGCGATCTCGCCTTTCCCCGGTGCGTCCACCGGTGCCGGCGGCGAGATCCGCGATGAAGGAGCGACAGGCCGCGGAGCGAAGCCCAAAGCCGGTCTGACCGGGTTTACCGTGTCGAACCTGATGATCAGGCATGCCGTGCGCCAGTGGGAGAATGCGCGCGATGTGAACGTGCCTCCGTCCGAGCGCAAGGATGCCGGCCTCTCTGGCATTACCGGCAAGCCCGAACGCATCGCATCGCCCTTGCAGATCATGATCGATGGCCCCATCGGTGGTGCGGCATTCAACAATGAATTCGGTCGGCCAAACCTGACCGGGTATTTCCGCAGCTACGAGCAGAACGTGGGCGGCACGGTGTATGGCTATCACAAGCCCATCATGATCGCCGGCGGTCTGGGCAATATCTCCGGGCTGCACACAAAAAAAGAAGCGCTTCCTGTTGGCAGCTTGCTGATACAGCTGGGCGGCCCCGGGATGCGCATCGGCATGGGCGGTGGCGCAGCCTCGTCAATGGCGACGGGCGCGAATACGGCGGATCTGGATTTCGATTCTGTCCAGCGCGGCAATCCCGAGATGCAGCGCCGTGCGCAGGAAGTCATCAATGCCTGCTGGGCGATGGCCGAAAATAACCCGGTGCTCTCGATTCATGATGTCGGTGCGGGCGGTCTGTCGAATGCATTTCCCGAACTGACCAACGACGCCGGGCGTGGCGCCGTGTTCGATTTGCGCAAGGTGCATCTGGAAGAGAGCGGACTGGCACCGAAAGAAATCTGGAGCAATGAATCGCAGGAGCGTTATGTGATGGCGATCGCGCCGTCCAGCCTGCCACTGTTCACTTCACTGTGCGAGCGCGAGCGTTGCCCCTTTGCCGTCGTCGGCATCGCCACTGAGGAGCGTCAGCTGCGTGTGATCGACCCCGAGCACGACAATTACCCGGTTGATATGCCGATGGATGTCTTGCTGGGCAAGCCACCAAAGATGCATCGCGATGTGAAGCGTGAACCGCAGCCAGCGATACCCATTGACCTGACCGGCATCACGCTGGAAGACGCGGCCGAGCGCGTGCTGAAGCTGCCGACCGTGGCGGACAAATCGTTCCTGATCACGATTGGTGACCGCACCGTCGGTGCGCACACGGTGCGCGACCAGATGGTGGGGCCGTGGCAAGTGCCGGTCGCCGATTGTGCGGTGACGACGATGAGCCATGTCGGCTACCTCGGCGAGGCGATGGCGATGGGCGAGCGCACGCCGCTGGCGGTCGTGAACGCGCCGGCGTCGGGGCGCATGGCGGTCGGTGAGGCGATCACGAACATCGCCGCCGCCGCGATCAATGATCTCTCCGACATCAAGCTCTCGGCCAACTGGATGGCCGCCTGTGGCCAGCCGGGTCAGGATGCCGCGCTGTTCGATACCGTCAAAGCGGTTGGCATGGAGCTGTGCCCCGCATTGGGGATCAGCATCCCGGTCGGCAAAGATTCGCTGTCGATGCGGACCACCTGGAACGATGACGAAGGCGACAAGGCGGTCATCTCACCGGTGTCGCTGATCGTCTCTTCGTTCGCGCCGGTCGCGGATGTACGGCGCTCGCTGACGCCGCAGCTGCGCACCGATCTCGGCGAGACCTCACTGATTCTGATCGACCTCGGGCGCGGCAAGCATCGTCTCGGCGCGTCTGCGCTGGCACAGGTGATTCAGCAGTTGGGCAATGACGTGCCCGATCTCGACGATGCGAATGATCTGAAGGCATTCTTCAACGCGGTGCAGCGGCTGAATCGCGAACAAAAGCTGCTCGCCTATCACGACCGCTCCGATGGCGGCCTGTATACGACGCTGTGCGAGATGGCGTTTGCTGGTCACACGGGCCTCTCGGTCAACCTCGACATTCTGGTGACTGAAGGCGAGCATGCGATGGATTGGGGCGATGCAAAGAACTGGGCCAGTCAGGTGGATGAGCGCCGCAATGACCTGACGCTGCGCGCACTGTTCAATGAAGAGCTGGGCGCCGTGCTGCAGGTACGTGCGGAGGAAAAATCTGACGTGATGAATGTGCTGCGCGAATTCGGCCTGGGCGCGTGCAGTCACATCATCGGCAAGCTCAATGATCGCGATGTGATCGAATTCACGCGCGATGCGAAGATCATCTACAGCCAGAAGCGCTCCGCGCTGCACCGGCTGTGGAGTGAGACCAGCTGGCGGCTGGCACGGCTGCGTGACAACCCGGCCTGCGCGGATGCTGAATATGATCGCTGGCTGGATGAGACGGACCCCGGCATGCAGCCGGTGATTTCTTTCGATCCGGCCGAGGACGTGGCAGCACCCTTCATCGCGACCGGCGCGCGGCCACGCGTGGCGATTCTGCGCGAGCAGGGCGTGAACTCGCATGTCGAGACCGCCTATGTGATGCATCAGTCGGGCTTTGATGCGATTGACGTCCACATGAGCGATCTGATCGCCGGGCGCGCCTCGCTGGACGGTTTTACAGGATTGATCGCTGTCGGTGGCTTTTCGTATGGTGATGTACTCGGCGCTGGCGAGGGCTGGTCGAAGACGATTCTCTTTAATCCGGCGCTGTCGGGGCAGTTTTCCGCATTCTTCCAGCGTAAGGAGACCTTCGCGCTGGGCATCTGCAATGGCTGCCAGATGATGAGCAGCCTGAAGTCCATCATTCCCGGTGCCGAGCACTGGCCGAAATTCACGCGCAATCAGTCCGAGCAATTCGAGGCACGTTTTGCGATGGTCGAGATTCCGGAATCGCCGTCGATCTTCTTTGCCGGCATGGCGGGCACGCGCACACCGATCGCGGTCGCGCATGGCGAAGGCTTCGCAAATTTTGCGCATACCGGCGATCCGGCCAAAGTGCAGGTGGCCTTGCGTTTCATTGACAACCACGGCCAGCCGACCGAACGTTATCCGTTCAATCCGAACGGATCGCCCGCAGGCATCACGGCAGTCACGACGCCGGATGGACGCTTCACGGTGATGATGCCGCATGCGGAGCGCGTGTTCCGCACGGTGCAGCATTCGTGGCATCCGGACGGTTGGGGCGAGGATGCGCCGTGGATGCGCATGTTCCGCAATGCGCGCAAGTGGGTGGGCTGAACCGGCACGAGTATCGCGCCCAATAAAAAACGCTCCGAGATCTTCACCTCGGAGCGTTTTTTTCAGCTTTGGTACGACTTGCTGAAGTCGCGGAAGCCGCTGAAACTTATTGAATCTTCGCTTTCTTCTTCAGGTCTTGCTGGAAAGCCTGCAGCTTGCGCTGCTGAAGTGATTCCGCAATCTGGCCTTTGACTTCTTCGAAAGGAGGGAATTGCGCATCGCGCGTTTCCTCGAGCCTGATCACGTGATAGCCGAACTGTGACTTCACCGGTGTCTGCGTGTATTCGCCGGCCTTCAGTGCCGTCATCGCCTCGGAGAAGGGTTTCACGAACGCATCCTGAGGTGCCCAGCCGAGGTCACCGCCTTGTTCGGCCGAGCCCGGATCCTTGGACGACTTGGCCAGTTCTTCGAACTTGGCGCCGCCTTTGAGCTTGCTGATGATGGCCTTGGCTTCATCTTCCTTGTCGACCAGAATATGACGCGCGTGATATTCCTTGCCGCTGTTGGAGCCCTTCACTTTGTCGTACTCGGCCTTCATGTCCTCATCCTTGACCGGGTGCTTGGCCAGGTAGTCGGTCACCATCGCGCGGATCACGATGGACTGACGTGCCATCTCGATCTGGTTCTTGATGTCGGCGCGGCTGGAGATGCCTTGCTTGTCAGCTTCTTGCGCGAGCACTTCGCGGTTGATCAGTTCGTCCTTGATCATCGAGCGCATCTCGGGGGTGTCTTGCTGGCCTTGCTGCACCATCTGCTTGACCATGACATCGACACGCGAGGTGGGGATTGCCTTGCCATTGACCACGGCAACGTTTTGCGCCAGCGCGGGCAAGCCGGCCGATGCCATCAGCAGCACGAGCAGGCGAGCGGTTTTCAGGTTCATCATAGTTATTGATTTAGGGGTCGTTGTTAAAAATCGGCCGGCGCCATGGTTGGCAGCTGATCGGTTCAATGGGATTCCGGTGCAGCGGCCTCGGCCGGCGTCAGCAAGGTCATCGCGAGCGCATGGATATCTTTTTGCATCATCTCGCGCAAGCAATCATACACCAGCCGATGGCGCCCAACCTTCGCCAGTCCCTCGAAGCGCGCCGAAATCATGCGAATCCGATAATGTCCGCCGCCCGATGCGGCCCCCGCATGCCCGGCATGCAATGCCGATTCGTCCTCGATCTCCAGCGACGCAGGTTCCAGACCCAGCGTCAGCAGTTGATGGATGCGTTCGACGCGATTCATTCGGCTTCCTTCATGTGGCGAGACAGGTAAATACTTTGCAGAACGACAAATACGATCATCAGTCCGAGAAATCCGAACAGTTTGAAGTTCACCCAGAAATCCAGCGGGAAACTGAAGGCAATGTAGAGGTTCAGCGCGCCCATCAGCGCAAAGAAGAATCCCCACGCCAGATTGAGCCGGGCCCAGACGGATTCTGGCAGGCTGAGCTGCTTGCCCATCATGGATTTCATCAGGTTCTTTTTCAGAACCAGCGGGCTGCCGAGCAGCACGAGCGCGAAGCACCAGTAGAGCACAGTCGGCTTGAGCTTGATGAAATGCTCGTCATGGAAGTAGATCGTCGCGCCGCCAAACAGCACGATGATCACCAGCGACACCCAGAGCATGTTGTCCACGGGCTTGCGCCGCGCCAGAAGCCATCCGATCTGGCCGAAGGTCGCGAGTATCGCGACGGCGGTGGCGAGCAAGATCGGCGCTTGTGTGACGCTGACTTCGCCGCCCGACACCAGCGCGGACAGATACTGGCTTCCGAAGTCTTGTGCTGCGTCCGGGTTCGACCCGGCCAGCCGGAAGACGACGAAGAACAGGATGACCGGGAACAGATCGAACAAAAGTTTCATCGCTGTTTTATTGTGAGTGATCGGCCGGCGTGAAGCTCATTGCCGCAGAATTGATGCAGTAGCGCAGACCGGTGGGAGGCGGCCCATCGGGAAACACGTGGCCGAGATGCGCGTCGCATACGGCGCACAGAATCTCGGTGCGGATCATGCCGTGGCTGCGATCGATACGCTCGGTGACATTCGCGGGATCGAGTGCGCGGAAATAACTGGGCCAGCCGCAGCCGGAATCGAATTTTGCATCGGATTCAAACAGAGGCGTGTCGCAGCAGACGCAGTGATAAATGCCGTGCTCATGATGGTCCCAGTAACGGCCGGTGAACGCGCGCTCTGTGGCCGCGTGGCGCGTCACCTGATATTCCATCGGATCCAGCTGGGCTTTCCATTCCGCGTCACTGCGGGTCACTTTGGTCTTCATCGTCTTTCCTCAGGAGGAGCAGCTGACTTCAATACCTGCCGCCCAGTCGGGCGGCAATGTCGCATACTCGTCATGCTCGGGCTGTTCATCATAGGGCCGCTGCAATATCTTCAGCAGGCGCTGTACTTCCGAAAAATCTTTTTGCTGCGCTTTTTCTATCGCGACCTGCGCGAGGTAATTGCGCAGCACATACTTGGGATTCACTTTGTCCATGCTGAGCTTGCGAGCGGCGTCGTTGCTCTGCTCGCGGTTGAGCCGTAGCCGGTATTCTACTGACCAAGCGTCGAAGGCGGGCCGGTCAAGGAAAAGGTCGCGCAGCGGCGCATCGGCGGCCGCATCGTCGCTCTTCAGATCGGACAGGCGGCGGAAGAAGAGCGGGAAATCAACGCGGTTGCGGGCGAGGATCTCCAGCAGGCCGGCCACCAGCTGATCATCGCCATCCTCGGTTCCTCGCAGCCCCAGCTTGGACTGCCATAATGCGGCCATTTTTGCATCGAATGCGGGCTTGTACGCCGAGAGCGCGTCATGCACTTCATCGACATCGCCGATGAGAGAAACCATTGCCTGCCCCAGCGCATAGCAATTCCATTCGCCGATGCGCGGCTGCATCCGGTAGGAGTAGCGTCCCTGTTGATCCGTGTGATTGCAAATGTGCGCCGGATCATAGGCTTCCATGAAACCGAAGGGGCCATAGTCCAGCGTGATGCCGAGTATCGACATATTGTCCGTGTTGAGCACGCCGTGCATGAAACCCACGGCCTGCCATTGCGCGATCAGCTCTGCGGTGCGGCGAGTCACTTCGCGCAGCAAGGCCGTGTAGGGCTGAGGCTCTTCGCACAGCTCCGGGTAACTTTGCGCGAGCACGTAGTCCGCCAGGGTTTTCAGCTCCTCCGGGTGCTGGTGATAAAACCAATGCTCGAACGAGCCGAAGCGCACGAAACTTTGCGCCATGCGGGTGACGACGGCGGTGGTCTCCGGCATCTCGCGCATCACGCGCACATCCGAGCCGATCACGCACAGCGCGCGGGAGGTCGGTATGCCGAGCCCGGCCATCGTTTCAGAGCAGAGGAATTCGCGTATCGAGGAGCGCAGCACGGCTCTGCCGTCGCCCATCCGCGAGTAGGGCGTTTTTCCGGATCCTTTCAGTTGCAACTCGAGTGTGCCGCGTGGCTCGCCGGGTGCCTTGGCCTCGCCCAGCAGAATGGCTCGCCCATCGCCGAGCTGGCCTGCCCAGACACCAAATTGATGACCCGAATAGACAGCCGCCAGTGGCTTTGATTGGGGGTGCACCGCATTGCCGGAGAACACTTGCAGGAAATCTTCCCCCCGGAATTCAGCAGGGTCGAGCCCGATCAGAGCAGCCGCCGCGTCGCTGCCGCAGACCAGATAGGGCGAGGGCAGGGGCGTCGGGTTCAGCCGGGTATAGAACGCAGGCGGCAGTTCGCCAAAGGTATTCCCCAGCGCGAGTTCGCCCACGCGTAATCGGGCCGTGAAAGGCAGGTCAGGGGAATTCATCAGGAGGCTTCTGTTAGGATGCTTGAAAGAATGACGGCGATAATCGCCGAGACAAGGCCTTATTTTGACAGAGAAGCGTGCGTCTCACCGGGTGACTATCTGCGGGCGCGGAGCATCGTTGGCAGCGAGCTCATTGCTGCGGCGCAAGATTAAAATCCGTTGACTACAGGATAAGTCCGGCACAAAAATCGCCCGTCAAAAATTGCACTGCAAAAAGAACCGAGACAGGAGACATCATGACGCAGTACCCCCAGAGCCCATTGATGGGCCGGATGATGAGCCAGCCGCTGCTCATTTCGAGCCTGATCAAGCATGCGGATCGCTATTACGCCGACACCGAGGTGGTGTCACGCCGGGTTGAGGGGGACATCCATCGTTACACCTATCGGGATTGTCACCGTCGCGCGCGCCAGCTCGCGAATGCGCTCAGAACTCTGGGCGTGACCATGGGCGACCGGGTCGCCACGCTGGCCTGGAATGGCTACCGCCATCTGGAGGCGTACTACGCGGTGTCGGGCTCTGGCGCTGTGCTGCACACGATTAATCCGCGGCTGCACCCGGAGCAGGTGGCCTACATCGCCAATCATGCCGAAGACCAGTATCTGTTTTTCGATCTGAACTTCCTGCCGGTGATTGAAGCCATCGCACCGCTGGCCAAGACGATCAAAGGCTATGTGATGATGTGTGACCGTGACCGCATGCCGGCGGATTCAAAGGTGCCCAATCTGCTGTGCTATGAAGAGCTGATCGCTGGCAGCAGCGATGAGTACGAATGGCCGCTGTTCGATGAAAACTCCGCCTCCAGTCTCTGCTACACCTCGGGCACGACAGGTAATCCGAAAGGCGCGCTCTACTCGCATCGCTCGACCATGCTGCACTCCTATGCGTCGGCGCTGCCCGATGCGCTGAACGTCTCCGCGCGCGATGTAGTGCTGCCCGTGGTGCCGATGTTCCATGTGAATGCCTGGGGCCTCCCTTACTCGGTGATGCTCACCGGCGCCAAGCTGGTGTTCCCGGGGCCGGCACTGGATGGCAAGTCGATCTATGAATTGTTCGAGCAGGAGGGCGTGACGTTCTCTGCCGGTGTGCCGACGGTGTGGCTGGGGCTGCTGAGTTACACGGCTCAGAACAAGCTGAAATTCTCCACCTTCAAACGTACCGTGATCGGCGGCTCGGCCTGTCCGCCCGCGATGATGAAGACCTTCCGTCACGAGTACGGCGTCGAGGTCGTGCACGCATGGGGCATGACGGAAATGTCGCCGCTGGGCACGAGCTGCACGCTGACGGGCAAACATCTGCATTTGTCGGAAGATGAGAAGCAGGCGCGGCTTGAAAAACAGGGACGTGCAATTTTTGGCGTGGACATGAAGATCGTCGATGACGACGGCAAGGAGCTGCCCTGGGATGGCAAGACCTACGGCAATCTGCTGGTCAAAGGTCCGTGGGTGATCGACGCGTATTTCAAGGGCGAGGGCGGCGATGTGCTGCAGGATGGCTGGTTCCCGACCGGTGATGTTGCTGTCATCGATGATGAGGGCTACATGCAGATCACGGATCGCAGCAAGGATGTGATCAAATCCGGCGGCGAGTGGATAGGCAGCATTGACCTCGAAAATATCGCCGTTGCGCATCCGGCCGTGCTGCAAGCGGCCTGCATCGGTGTCGCTCACCCTAAATGGGACGAACGTCCGTTGCTGGTCGTGGTGAAGAAACCCGGCATGGACGTGAGCAAAGAAGAACTGCTCGCATTTTACGAAGGCAAAATAGCCAAATGGTGGACACCGGATGATGTGGTGTTCACTGACAGCTTGCCGCTGGGCGCCACGGGGAAAATTTTGAAGAACAAGATCCGGGAAGCCTACCGCGATTACAAGCTTCCGACGGCCTGATATTGTCGTCGTTGCTCACGTTAACCAGGGCTCGCGCCAGGAAGACAGGAATTGGAATTCACACTGATCTCGATGCTGAACGGGCTGAGCTACGGACTGCTGCTGTTCATGCTCTCGTCCGGGCTGACGCTGATCTTCAGCATGATGGGCGTGCTGAATTTCGCTCATGCCAGCTTCTACATGATCGGCGCCTATTTCGGTTATGCGATCAGCCAGCAGATCGGCTTCTGGCCAGCGCTGCTGATCGCGCCGCTGCTGACTGGCCTGGCGGGCGCGCTGGTCGAGCGTGTCGGACTGCGCGCCGTTCACAAGCACGGGCATGTGTCTGAATTGTTATTCACGTTCGGGCTGTCGTATGTCATCGTCGAGCTGGTCCAGCTGATCTGGGGCCGCGCACCGGTACCTTACAAAATCCCTGCCGAGCTGGACGGTCCTCTGTTCTCGCTGTTCACGATGACTTTTCCCGCGTATCGGGGGTTCATGATGCTGGTGGCCGTGCTGATGGTGGTGGCCATCTGGCTGCTGCTGACCCGTACTCGGATCGGGCTGGTCATACAAGCCGCATTGACCCATCCGGAAGCCGTCGAGGCCCTGGGCCACAATGTGCCGCGCGTGTTCATGCTGGTGTTTGGCGGCGGTTGCGCACTGGCCGGACTGGCTGGCGTCATTGGCGGCAATGCCTTTGTGACCGAACCGGCGATGGCAGCCACCGTGGGCAGCATCATCTTCGTGGTCGTCGTCGTGGGTGGTATGGGCTCGCTGGGCGGTGCGTTTCTTGCATCGCTGCTGATCGGCATGCTCCAGACTTTTGCGGTTGCGCTCGACTGGTCATTGCTCGGCCCCTTGTCCCGGGTTGGTATCTTGCCCAGCCCGGAGCTGCCGGTGTACCGGCTGCTGTCGCTCACGCTCTCTGAGGTGGCGCCGATCCTGCCCTACCTGCTGCTGGTGCTGGTGCTGATCTTCCGCCCGCGCGGCCTGATGGGCAAGAGGGAGAGCTGAGCATGGTGGTTGGACCGATGCGCTACTCGCCTCTCCCTCTGGGCCGCTGGCTGGTCTGGAGCGGCTTCGCGCTCACCCTGATCATCGCACCGCTGGTGTTCAGCTCCGGCAGCAGTGTGTCGCTGCTGTCGCTGATGGGGACGATCATGATCTTTGCGCTGTCCTACAACATGCTGCTTGGCCAGAGCGGCATGCTGTCCTTCGGGCACGCGGTATATTCCGGCCTCGGAGCGTTCTTCGCGATTCATGCGATCAATCTCGCCAGCAACGGTGAGCTGCCGGTACCGCTGACGCTGGTGCCTTTGATCGGTGGCATCGCAGGCTTGTTGTTCGGCGCCTTGTTTGGTTACGTGACGACCCGGCGATCGGGCACGGCCTTTTCGATGATCACGCTGGGTATCGTCGAGCTCGTGTTCGCGTGCTCGCTGATGTTCCCCGGATTCTTTGGCGGTGAGGGCGGCGTGTCCGGCAACCGGGTCTATGGTCAGCCTGTGTTCGGCATGAGTTTTGGCCCGCAGATTCAGGTGTATTACCTGATCGCGTTCTGGTTGTTTGTCAGCACTGTGGCCATGTTCGCACTGACCCACACGCCGCTCGGGCGTATCGCGAATGCGGTGCGCGACAACCCGGAACGCGCGGAGTTCGTCGGCTATGATCCGCAGCGAGTTCGTTTTCTGATGCTGATGTTGTCAGCCTTTTTCGCCGGCATATCAGGCGGGCTCACCGCGATCAATTTCGAGATTGTCAGCGCCGAAAATGTCAGTGCCGCGCGTTCCGGAGCGGTGCTGCTCTTTGCGTTCATTGGTGGTACCGGTGTCTTTTTTGGCCCGATGCTGGGCGCTGTCATCGGTGTGCTGCTGACGGTCATGCTGCCGGAATTTACCAAGGCCTGGCTACTGTATCTTGGCCTGTTCTTCATCCTGATGGTGATGTACGCCCCCGGCGGCATCGCGAGCCTGATCATGATGAACCTGCGGCTGGCATCGAAGGGGCTGATGCGGCGCATGCTTCCTGCGATGCTCAGGCTGGCCGCCGCCGCCGTGGTGGCCATGCTGGGTTTCGTGATGCTGATCGAGATGACCTATCGTCTCTCGCTGGACGCGGCCCATGGCACCGCGTTGAACATTGCCGGGCTCAGCCTCGAAGCATCGTCTGTTTCCTCATGGCTGATCGCACTGTCGCTCCTGCTGGTGGGCGGCGCACTGTTCCTGAAACTGCGCGGCCCCTTCCTCGAGGTCTGGGGGGATGCGCAGGCTGAACTGGAACGCCCTTCCTCGGTGGTGCGCTGATGAACACACCATCGCTGGAATTGAGGGATGTGCGCAAACAGTTTGGCAGCACCGAGATCATTCGCGGTGTGAATCTGTCGGTGCAGCCAGGGGAGCGGATCGCCATCATCGGCCCCAATGGCGCGGGCAAGTCGACACTGTTCAATCTGATCTCAGGACGATTCGCACCCAGCAGCGGACACATTCTCCTGAACGGCCGCCAGATCGCGGGTCTTCCGCCATCGACGATCAATCGCCTCGGACTGTCGCGCAGCTTCCAGATCACGAATATCTTTCATCGCCTTTCAGTCTTCGAGAACCTGCGCTGCGCGGTGCTGTGGTCGCTCGGGTACCGGTATTCGTTCTGGCACAAACTGAGTGCGCTGAAAGACGCCCGCGAACTGGCCGAGCAGGTGATGGAGGCGATTGGTCTTGCGTGGCGACGGGACACTCAGGCGGGCTCGCTGACCTATGCCGAACAGCGTGCGTTGGAAATTGGCATTACGGTGGCCGGCGGGGCGGACGTGATTCTGCTCGACGAGCCGACCGCGGGGATGAGCCGCTCGGAATCGGACAAGGCGGTGGAGCTGATACGAGAGGTCACGGTGGGCAAAACGCTGCTGATGGTCGAGCATGACATGAGCGTTGTGTTCGGCGTCGCCGACCGCATTGCGGTCGTGGTGTACGGCGAGGTGATTGCCTGCGATACGCCTGCGGCGATTCGCGACAATGCCCGTGTGCAGGAGGCGTATCTTGGCGGTCATGCGCCGGCGCAGGAGGCCTCATGAGTGCGTTGCTCGAGATACGTGACCTGCATGCTTACTACGGCAAGAGCCATGTGCTGCACGGCGTGAACCTGAGCGTGGGCAAAGGTGAAATCGTCAGTCTCCTCGGGCGCAATGGCGTTGGGCGCTCGACGACGGTCAAAGCGGTGATGGGGCAAGTGCAGGCGACGGGGTCGGTGATCTTCAAGGGCGAGCAGATGCTGGGTTTGCCCGCCTTCCGGATCGCGCATTGCGGACTGGGGTATGTGCCGGAGAACCGGGATATTTTTCCGACGCTGACGGTGGAGCAGAATTTGATTCTCGGCGAGAAGAAGGGAAAGCAGACTCGCTGGAGTCTGGAGGACATGTACCAGATGTTCCCCCGGCTGCGGGAACGTCAGCATACGCAGGCGGGCGTGCTCTCCGGAGGAGAGCAGCAGATGCTGACGCTGTGCCGCACCCTGATGGGCGATCCGGAACTGATCATGATCGACGAACCGACCGAAGGGCTGGCGCCAAAGATCGTCGAGCAGGTGGCCGGTTATCTGCAGGCCCTGAAGCAGCGCGGCATCTCTGTGTTGCTGGTCGAGCAGAAGCTGGCGATTGCGCTGGAGATTTCACAGCGTGTCTATGTGATGGGAAGAGGCGCCATCGTTTTCGAGGGAACGCCGGCCGAACTGAACAGGGATGCTATCGTACGCAAAGAATGGCTGGAAGTCTGAACCCGGAACTCCGAGCCCGACAATATGAACTCATCCGCAGATCAACTCATGTCAATCAAGATCCACATGCACCGAGGGAGACCCATGAAATCGCTGAACCGTCCGTTGATGGCTGGCTTGATGCTGGCATCTGCCATCCTTCCAGCCGCTGCGCTGGCTGACAACATCAAGATTGCTTTCATTGATCCGCTGTCCGGCCCGTTTGCGCCTGTGGGGCAGAACACCTTTCGCAGTTTCCAGATTTCTGCGGAGATCGCGAACCGCGAAAAGTGGGCGCCCGGTCACACATTTGAGGTTACGGGTTTCGATAACAAGGCCAGCCCGCAAGAATCGCTGACGGTGCTGAAGACGATCATCGATCAGGGCTACCGCTACATTGCTCAAGGCAATGGTTCCGGTGCTGCCGGTGCGCTGATCGATGCGATCAACAAGCACAATGAGCGCAATCCGGGCAAGGAGATCGTGTTTCTGAACTACGCAGCGGTCGACCCGGATCTGACCAACAGCAAATGCAGCTTCTGGCATTTTCGTCTGGATGCAAATTCCGACATGAAGATGGAGGCCCTGACCACATTCCTCGCCAAGGACAAGTCGGTAAAGAAGGTGTACATCATCGGCCAGAATTATGCGCACGGTCATCAGGTGACGCGAGCCGCAAAGGAGTACCTCAAGCGCAAGCGTCCGGATATCGAGATTGTTGGTGACGATCTGCATCCGATCGGCAGTGTGAAGGATTTCGCCCCCTACATCGCCAAGATCAGCGCCACTGGCGCAGATACGGTCATCACCGGCAACTGGGGCTCGGATCTGGCGTTGCTGGTGAAAGCGGCACGGGAGTCTGACCTGAAGGCCCGGTTCTACACCTACTATGCGTACACGACCGGTGTGCCGACCGTCATGGGCTCGACCGCCGCGGATCATGTGCGCTACGTCGGCACCTGGAACGTGAACAGCGAGATCGCCGCGGGCAAGGATATCGTCGAGTCATTCAAGAAAAAATATAACGACGATTTTTATGCGGCGACGGCTTACTCGGCAGTCCAGCTGCTGTCGAAAGGCATTGTGCAGGCCAAGTCAACCGATCCGGTCAAGGTGGCGTTTGCGATGGAAGGACTAAAATTCAAGTCCCTGAATGGCGAAGTCGAGATGCGCAAGACGGATCATCAGCTTCAGCAGCCCCTGTATATAAACACCTGGGCCAAAGTCAACGGCAAGGACGTGAAATTCGATCAGGAGAACACCGGCTATGGCTGGCGCACAGAGCAGAAGGTCGAGCCGTATGTGGCCGCGCAACCAACGTCATGCAGCATGAAACGTCCCTCATGAGCGCTGATTGAGAGGACCTGAATCGCTCATCCGCAAGCCCGCTTCATGCGGGCTTTTTTGTTGGCGATGACAGCCTTCCCGATGACGGTGGGTTCTTCGCCACAGTGCTCGTCCTGCTGTAGACAGACCTTCCGCACAGCCCGGACACTCGTGACCGTCCATACCCAACGGAGGTCGAGATGAGTATCAAGTGTCGCTGCGGCTTGGCCGCTGCCACCGGGCTGTTGCGGGTCATAGCACCATCGATCATGCTGCTGGCCATCCTGTGGAGCCCGGCAGCATCGGCTGGCGCGGAGGCGGTGAGAATAGGACTTAGCGGGCCTTTTACCGGCGGATCCAGTCCGATGGGCGAGAGCATGCGCAATGGCGTCAGGCTGGCGGTGGACGAAATCAATAGTGCCGGCGGCATCAATGGCATGCCTGTCGAACTGGTCGAGCGTGACGATGCCGCGAATGAAAAAACGGGTTCAAAGATCGCCGAAGAGCTGACGCGGCTGCCTGTGGCGGCGACGATAGGCATCGTCAACACTGGCGTCGGCCTCGCATCGATTGATCACTATCAGCGGGCAAAGATACCGCTGATCGTCGCGGTATCCACAGGGCCCGCGCTGACGCGCAAGTTCGCTCCTCCTGCGGCACCGGCCAACTACATCTTTCGCGTTTCGCCGACACTGGATCTTGAAGCGAAGGTGCTGGCTGCGGATCTCAGAAAAAAATCGCTGATACGGGTGGCTCTGCTGGCGGACACGACGCCGTATGGCGATAGCGGCGCGCAGGCGTTCGCAGAGCAGGCAAGACGGGTGGGGCTGGATCTGGTGTCGCAGTTTCGATTCAAGATCGGCGATCACGACATGAGCGGACTGATCAGAGAGGCGAGGGCAGCGGGTGCGCAAGCGGTAGTTGCGTGGGGCATCGGTCCCGAGCTGGCAGCGATCGCGAAAGCGATGCGCTCTTCCGGGTGGCGAGCCCCGCTGATGGGAAGCTGGACGCTGTCGATGCGAAATTTCATTGATATCGCAGGAACGGCGGGCGATGGTGCGCTGATGCCGCAAACCTTTATTCAGGATGCGGGATCGACGGCAAAAAACAGCTTCTTGCTGGCTTATCGCCGGATGTTCCGAACCGACATGATCCCTTCACCCATGAGTGCGGCACAGGGATATGATGGCATGCACCTGTTGGCGCAGGCGATACGGCAGGCGCGGTCGCTGAACGGAGATGCGATACGGCAGGCACTGGAAAATCTGAAGTTCCGCTATCAGGGGGTGGTGACCAGCTATGACGACCCGTTCAGCGCCGACGATCATGATGCGATCACCGCCAACATGATTGTGATCGGTAAAGTCAGCGGAGGCAGGGTGGATTATGCGTACCATGAAGATCAGCAGCGTAGTGCACTGCTGAGAATGAAACGCTCAGGAAATTAAAATACGGTCGTGCTTTTCTGGAGTATAGTGACGGCTTGATGCCTGCGAGGGGTATTGCCGCATGCGCAATGGATCTGCACGGCCTGACTGACCAAACATTACCGGAGACACCCGAATGACCGCTACCTACCGCGAGCAGGGCGACATTGCCGTCATCACCCTGAATAATCCTCCCGTCAACGGGCTCGGCTATGACACCCGCAAGGGCATCGTCGATGGCATTCATCGAGCCAATGACAATGAGGCGATCAAGGCGATCGTGATGGTGGGTGAGGGCAAAGGGTTTTCGGGGGGCGCCGATATTCGTGAGTTCAATACGCCCAAGGCCTTGCAGGAGCCCTGGCTGCAGACCGTGATCCAGATCGTGGAAGACAGCGCCAAGCCGGTGATTGCCGCGATTCATGGTGTGGCCATGGGAGGCGGTCTGGAGCTGGCGCTGGGATGTCATTACCGGGTCGCTGTCGCTGGCGCACAAATTGCGCTGCCCGAAGTGAAGCTGGGCATCCTCCCGGGGGCGGGTGGCACCCAGCGGCTTCCGCGTGTTCTGGGACTGGAGCCCGCACTGAACATGATCATATCGGGCGCTCCGGTCATGTCCGACAAACTGGCAGCCACCCGGCTGTTCGACCAGATGATCGACGGCGATCTGATGGAGGGGGCGATTGCATTCGCGCGGAAAGTGGCCGATGCTCGCCCGCTGCCCAAGGTGCGCGATATAAAAATCGATTATCCGAATGCGGATGGCTATCTGCAGTTTGCCCGCAACACGGTGCGCACAGTCGCCGGGCCTTTCCCGGCACCGCTCAAATGTGTTGAAGCGGTCGCTGCAGCAGTGAACAAAAAATTTGATGAGGGCCTGAGGGTCGAGCGCGATCTCTTCCTTGAGCTGGTGCAGACCACGGAATCCAAGGCGCTTCGGCATGCGTTCTTCGGTGAGCGCGCCGCCTCCAAGATCCCCGACGTTCCAGCAGATACTCCCCTGCGCTCAATACGCTCGGCAGCCGTGATCGGTGCGGGCACGATGGGCGGTGGCATTGCGATGAATTTTGCCAATGCGGGTATTCCGGTCAAAGTGCTTGAAGCCAAACAAGAAGCTCTGGACAAAGGTCTGGCGACCATCCGCAAGAACTACGAGAACAGCATGAAGAAAGGCAAGCTGACTCAGCAGCAGCTGGACAAGCGCGTAGGCCTGATCAGCGGCACGATGTCGTATGACGAGATCGGGCAAGCGGACATTGTCATCGAGGCGGTGTTCGAGGACATGGGCGTCAAGGAAGCAGTATTCAAGAAACTCGATGAGGTGATGAAGCCCGGCGCCATACTCGCATCAAATACCTCGACACTCGACGTCGACAAGATTGCAGCCTTCACGCAGCGCCCGCACGATGTCATCGGCACGCATTTTTTCAGTCCGGCCAATGTGATGAAGCTGCTCGAGATCGTTCGTGGTGCGAAGACCGCCAAGGACGTGCTTGCCACAACGATGGCGCTGGCGAAGACGATACGCAAGACCGGCGTCGTGTCCGGTGTCTGTGATGGTTTCATCGGCAACCGCATGGTCGAGCAGTACATTCGTCAGGCGGGATTTCTTCTGGAAGAGGGCTGCCTGCCAGAGCAGGTTGACAAGGCGATCGAGAAATTCGGCTTTGCGATGGGTCCGTTCCGCATGAGTGATCTGGCGGGTAATGACATCGGCTGGTATATCCGCAAGCGACGCTATGTCGAGAAGCCTGAAGTCACCTATTCAAAGGTGGCCGACTTGCTCTGCGAGAAGGGGCGCTTCGGACAGAAGACGTCAGCGGGCTGGTACGACTACAAGCCCGGCGACCGCAAGGCCTATCCCTCGGACGAGGTGAATCAGATGATCATCGCGCATTCCAAAGATCTGGGTATAGAGCGCAGAAAAATCAATGATCAGGAAATCGTTGAACGGCTGGTCTATGCGCTGGTGAATGAAGGCGCGCTGATTCTGGAAGAAGGTATTGCCCTCAGAGCGTCCGACATCGATATGGTCTATCTTACCGGCTATGGTTTCCCCTTGTTCCGTGGCGGACCGATGTTCTATGCCGATACGGTGGGCCTGTCGAATGTGCTGATGGCGATCAATCGCTACGCGAAAGGGCGACATCCCGAGGCTTGGGTTCCCGCGCCCCTGCTGAAAAAACTCGCTGACGACAGCAAGACCTTCAACTGATCTGAAAAGACCGCACGGCGTTTGCCGGGGCAAGGATTTACCAGTAATTCTCGGTAAGAAATTGTCCCGGCTTCTGCCGTCTGCAAGGCGCCAGTCCCCGCTGGTGCAGCCTCTTTCTCATGTCCTCGATCATTGCCGGATTACCGCAGAGCATCACGCGGGAGCTGTCTGGCGAAAGACAGATACCTGCGGCAGCCTCGATAGCGCCTGAGTCCAGTGCTGCGCTCATGCGAGCCGGGATCATACGGTAATCCTCCGTTGAGGTGTTTTCCGGCGCAAGGGGCTGCTCGCCGGTGATGCAGGCAAGCATCGCCAGCTTTGCATGACCCGGATGATCGCGGGATGCCTTCTGCATTCGCAAGAGCTCATCTCGATAGACCAGCTGGTCCTGAAAACGCACACCGTGAACTACCACGATCTGCGGATATGTGCCCCAAATGTCCGGGTCGCGCAGTATCGACAGATAGGCGCCGATACCGGTACCCGTCGCAAGCAGCCACAGCACCTGCCCATCTTCAAACCGGTCGGTCGTCATGAAGCCATAGTTTTCATGCTCTACCCAGATCGTGTCTCCGCTATCTCGATGCCGTAACTGGTCGGTGAACAATCCGCCGGGAACTAGCACGGCCAGAAATTCCAAACCCTCTTCCGAGGGCGCAGAGACAAATGAAAACGGCCGCCAGATCAGCTGATTCCCCATCGGCAGCGCAAGGCGTGCATATTGGCCGGGAAGGTAGTGCAGGGCGGGCGGCCGGGTGACGGTGAAGCTAAGTAAATCCTCTGTCCACCATCGAATCGTTCTGATTTTTTCAGGTGAGCATGGATGATCTATGGAAATGGATTTCGACATGATCGCGCGTGGAATGGTCTCGATCAAAAAGTGTCGTTATTAGACAAAAATTCTTGTTGTTTTATCCAGACATAATAAAAATTTTCGCGCTGCATTTTCAAAAAATAATGAATGAAAATAAAAGCTTATTGAATTTTATGCATATGGAATGAAAAGAAACAGCATGAATAACTTTATTCCAAAATAAAATTTCTATTTTTTTAAAAAAATTATTGCTCGAATCCTACAATTGATCTCCCTTCTCACATCACAAAGGAGTAGATCATGGTAAAACAAATCACTATAAAGATGGCACTCGCAGTCTGCGTGTCTGCTTTGTCCTTCTCAGCCAATGCCCAGGTGGCACCTAAAACCAAGACAGCTACTGTCGAAGTGAGCGCCACTGTCGAATCGAACTGTGAGATCACTGCGAATCCGCTGGTTTTCGGAAAATACGATCCGCTGAATACGGCTGACACTAAAGCCACCTCATCCATTACGCTGACTTGCGTCAAAAATACGCCAGTCATTGGCGTTGATCTGAGCGGTCTGGTCGGCGCGAATGGTGTTCGTCAGATGACCAACGGCACCAACACACTGGATTATCAAGTCTATAAAGCCGGTGATGCTGCCGGTACTGCCTGTACCGCAGGTGCCTTGTCGGTATGGGGTGCCGGTAATGATGCTCTGAAGCCCGGCACGGCCACTGATTCCAGTGCAAAAAGTTACAACCTGTGCGGTGTGATTACGGCTAGCCAGGATGTGGGCGCAGGCGATTACAAAGACACGTTGACGGCAACAGTCAGCTACTGATTATTCCTCTAGAGGGTGTTATGCATAACACCCTCTAGCAGCCAGTCGGCATCCCATTCAGGCCGCTGGCTGCGTCCGTGATGACTTGCCATCGACCTAACGAGACAGGTTCTTAACGCGACAGACACTTGCTACTCCAACGAGCTGAGGATCTGTGATGCCGTATACCCAAAGACGCCTCTGGATAGCGGGACTATTCCTGCTTCTGTTATCAGCCCTCGGATGGTCGCCTTTGGTATACGCCGGGTCATTTAATATAAAACCGGTTCGTATCTATCTGTCAGAGAAAGCCACAACGGAAATTCTGCAAGTCACTAATTCAGGAACTGCTGACGTCACTATTCAGTTGCAGCCCATGCTATGGACGCAGCACGAGGGCGAAGATCAGCTGAAGGCAACCCGAGATCTGATCGCTACCCCGCAAATATTCCATTTGAAAGCCGGCGCTTCTCAGATCATACGTGTCGGGCTCGTGAAAAAGCCAGTGCTGAAGACTGAAGCGACCTACCGACTGATTCTTGACGAGATACCGCCGCCGCCTGAACCCGGATTCCAGGGACTCAAGCTGGCGCTGCGTTTGAGTTTGCCGGTCTTTGTAAAGCCTGATGGCCCATCGACTCCATCTTTCGATATCCGGTTAGCCGATCAGAGCGCCACTGCGCCGGACGCCATCCATCTGTTGCTGAATAACTCGGGCTCCACCCATGTACAGCTGCTGAACATGAAAATTCACTCAGCGGATCGTCAGGACGAGGTGATTGGTGCGCTTGAAAAAAGCCTCTATTTGCTGGCCGGGCAAACCAGACAGCTTGCCATCAAAAGGAAGAGCGATCTTCCGCTGCCCCCGTCGATATTGATACGGGCAGAAACAGCCACCGGAAAAGTGGAATTTCATGCCAAGCCTGGTGCTCCTTAGCTGGTGGCGCGCCAGTCGATTGGTGGGATTATCCTTCCGGGCTATCGCTTGTATATTTTTTTTTACATGCCCGGCATGCAGTTCTGCAGCAGAAGAAGTCGTTCCTGAGGCATCCGCTGCTGTCACCGCTCAGCTGGTCAGTCTATCCATCAATGGACAGCCCGCAGACAGCGCAGTGCTGGTTCTGCAGGATCATCAGAACGATTGGCTGATACCCTCCGAGATCTTGTCTTCAGCGCGTGTACGCATGCCTGAGCAAAACGCCATGGTGACAGTGGAGGGGGTAGCCTATGTTCCCTTGTCGCTGTTGAAGGTGAGCTTGCTGTCATTCGATCAGCAAAATCAATCGCTACATATCCGCTTCGATCCCTCAGCCTTTGATACCAATCGTGTTACTTTACAATCCGGCTACCAGTCGGCACCTGCACAGGTACCGAAAGGCATGTTTATCAACTATGATCTCTTGCTGACTGGCGGATCTTCCTCTCGCTCAGAGAGCTTGTTTGCCGAATGGGGCGTTTCCGTCGGTAAAGGGATTGGATTGCTGAATGTCGCCTCCATCAGCAACGAGCGTTCTCATCGATTTCTCCGGCTGGACACCAGCTATACACAGAACAGGCTTGATGACATGGCGACATGGCGGCTGGGTGACGCCATCACGCGACCCGCGACGTCCCTCGGTCGACCTGTGCGATTTGGCGGTATCCAGTATTCGACAGATTTCCGGCTGCGCCCCGGACTGGTCACGGTTCCGGTGCCGACGCTCAGCGGGCAAGCCGCGCTGCCTTCCACGGCCGAGCTATATGTGAATAATGTGCTGCAGAGCAGTACCGCGCTGCCTCCGGGACCTTTCTCCATTACGACCGCCCCCCTGATCACCGGTGATGGCGACGTCCTGCTCAGAGTTCGTGATATCGCTGGACGAGAAGAGCTGATCAGCGGTCGCTTTTATTCCAGTACCATCTTGCTGGCGCCGGGCTTGTCTGATTTTTCCATCGAGGCCGGCGCGCTGCGAAACAACTACGCCTTGCCCGATGACCACTATGCGAAACCTTTTGTGTCGGGTGCTTATCGCCGGGGGATGACTGACCGTCTGACTCTGGAGGGTGGGGGCAGCATGGCCAGTGGCGGTCCTGCAGAGCTGCTGGGAAGTGGTGCGATTGCGATTCCCGGGGTGGGAATTGCCTCGCTTGCCGCGGGCGTTTCAAACGATCGTGAAGGTATTGGCAGACAATTCGCCGCCAGCTTCGAGCGCAGGACCCTGCAGACCTCGCTGGCGCTGCGTGCGGAGCGTTCGGATTCCCGTTACCGGCAGCTGGGCATTGATCCGCTCTGGAGAGTACGAAACCTCGATATGGCTTTCTTCAGCTACCGCTTAGATGGGCTGGGCACCCTGGGGCTTTCCTATACTCGCCAGCAAAGGGCGTCCTACACTGCCACCGAAGTTATTGGCGTGAGCTTCAGCACCCTCCCTTCAAGGATGGGAAGCTTTATCGTCAATGCCATGCAGTTTCGTGGTGGTGAAAAAAACACTGCTGTCAGCCTTTTCTGGATCCTACCTTTGGGCAGCGACATCAGTGCCAATCTCTCTCATACAGCGAACCAGCATTCGCCGGATACCACGGTGCTTCAGGTGCATAAAAATGCTCCCTATGGCGAAGGCATGGGCTGGAGGCTTCAGACAGCGATCCATGCGGCGCAGCAGGCAGCGGTTTATTTGCAGAAGCCCTATGGAACCCTCACCGCCGAGGCTGCCAGCCTTCGCGGTGAAGACAGTGCCAGAATCGGCATGTCGGGCGCAGTCGTACGCATGAACGATCGCTGGTTTCCTACCCGCAGAATTACCGGAAGCTATGGACTGGTTCACCTGCCCGGTATTCAGGATGCCCGAATCTATGTTGACAACCAGTTCAGCACCCGCACGGACAAAGAAGGATATGCGTTACTGCCAAGGTTACGTCCGCATGTGCAGAACCATGTCTCGGTCGAGCAGCAGGATTTACCGCTGGATATCCGAGTAGACCAGCTGATTGCGAGACCCGTGCCTGGCTGGAGGAGCGGCGTTCTGGTGAATTTCGCGATTAAGAAAGCCAGTGCCGCGTCGCTGCGCATCGTCGATGAGCAAGGAAACGACATCCCCGCAGGTGCTTCGGTCGGCATCAGAGGACGTATAGAGACCTTCGCTGTTGGCAAGGAGGGCGTTGCTTATGTCGAGGGCATGACAGCAGACAGTCGTCTGGAGATTCGGTGGGCCGGTCGCCTCTGCTTGTGTGAGGTGCCGTACGCTCCCTCCGATGATATCGTTCCCTATTTGGGCGAATTCGTATGCAAACAGGCACGCGAATGAAACAAGGGACGCTACGCTCAGTCATTGCTACTGTCGAGAGATGTGTCGCGGCGCTTTTTTCGATCAGAAAATCATTCATCCTCATCCTGTTGTCGGGATGTCTGAATGTTGTCTATGCTGCGTCCTGCCATCCGATCAATGCGCCGAGACTGGTATTTTCTTCGTACCAGCCTATCGGCGCTTATCCAGAAGATATCGATACCAGTATCGATTTTTACTGCGCGCCTGCATTCCAGGGAAATCAGGTGCATGTCAGCGTCACCGTGCAAGACGGCGCTCAGATGCCAGCTTATCAGCTGAGAAACGCCTTTGGAGATGTTGTGCGCTATGGTTTGTATATTGATCCGGCAAGAACCATTCCGTTGACCAGTAACATGTCGATTCCCCTGAGAGATGTGAATCCGGGCACCAAGACGTTCAGCGTGATTTTGTACGGGCGGATATTTGCAAATCAACGGACGGCGGGGGTAGGAAATTACCGCGGCTCCGTGAATTTGCTGCTGAATTATTGATGGCTGCTGATCACCCTGGGATTCCCGCTTGCGCCTACCGTCTGTAAACTGACCGGACGACGCCAGATCCTCGACATATACTCGAGCACTCGCTCTGCACGTTCCAGATCCAGCCCACGACCGTCAGTCTGAAAGTCATGGACAAGCTCCAGGCTGCCATCCACATGCATCCCCTTGATCGCTATTCTAGGTGCGCCATAGTTGAATCGGGGGGCAAGAATCGATTCGCGCACTGCGTGAATATCTTTTTCTGCAATATGAATACCGCCTTCTGCATCGGTCTCGTATACGAAAAGACCAAGTTTTTCTGCAAGTGCTTCGGTCAGGTAGTTTCTGATGAAGCCAAAATCATCTTCTTCTTTGCAGATCTTGCGCGCAACAGCAATACCATTTTTCTCGATCAGGTCTTCCCAGATAGAGAAGCCCAGATGATAAGGATTGACTGCCAGAGCCAGTTGATGATCGCCTGCGAAAGGCCGTACCACATCCGAGTGCGCTTTGATCGCTGAAAGATACAATTCATCCGGAAGAAAATCGGCTTCGCGTAACAGTCGTGCGTGCCAGTAGGAAGCCCAGCCCTCGTTCATGATCTGGCAGGCGAACACGGGATAAAAATAAAACGATTCTTCCCGAACGGCGAGGAAAATATCACGCTCCCAGCCTTCAAGCTCAGGAGCATAGTGGGCAATGAACCACAGCAAATCAAATTCAGGCTGAGGCGGGAAGGGCGCGCGGAGAGCATCGTCGGCGTCACCATCTGCCGGCTGGCTCTCTCCGGGTAGGCGGTGAAATCTTTTTGAAAAATCATTGTGTTCAGCGCGTTTTTTTGCGCTGGTTTTCAAAAACCCCGCGTCGTAAATATCGCGATGCAACGCCTGATTGACATCAATATGCGGCTCCAGTGCAAGTGCGGCATCCAATATGGATTCCACTCGCTGCTGCCCATGCTCTTCCAGCGCAAGTTCAATATTATGTGCCCGCTCAGCCGCCTGTTCCAGTATATGTCCGCCTGCCATCTGCATGAACCGGGCAAACAAGGCATTATTTTTTGCAAAATCGGCATGGCCGATCACATGCGCGATGACCAGCGTATTTTCTGCAACCGAGTTTTCTCGCACCAGATAGGCATGACAGGGATCACCGGGGAACATCACTTCAAATATCCGTGAATGACCCATGCCCTGGCGTATCAACTGATGGATATAGCGTATGCCGAATGACCAGTGGGGCATCCGAACCGGAAGGCCGTAGACAGCAATTTCTGTCATGAAGTTATTCGGCACCACCTCGAAGTCGATAGGGTAATAATCCAGCTCCAGCCTGGCTGCCAGATCTTCTATCTTGTCAGCATAATCGGCAAGATCCGGTTGCAGGACTTTCATAGCGCTTGCTCAGTCGGTGATGTTTGCTGCAGAAAGAACTGCCGGATGGCCTTCCAGACATCGTCCGGCTGATTCAGCACACAACTGCCCAAGGGTGCGCCCGTGTGTTCGAGCTGATTGCAGATCATGCGCATTTCGGTCTCTGTCACCCGGGAGCTACCCGGTACCGTTTCAACATAGCCGGCGTAATTGAGAATGGATGTCAGGCGGGATAGTCCGGTAATGGAAGCGCTGCGGTCTTCCGTAAAATTTTCACCATCAGATGCATAAAAAAAATAAATGTTGTACTGCGCAGGATCGTAGTCAGCCTCGATCATCTCGATCGCCAGATTGAACGCCGTTGACGCACCTGTGCCTCCCGTGCCAGTCACCTGAAAGAACTCAGGCTCCGAGAATTCCCAGGCTTGCGTGGTATGCGCAATGAATCGCGTCTCCACCTTTCCATACTTGCGCCGTATGCCTTGCAACACAAAAAAGAAAAATGTTTTCGCAAGCTTGCGCTCGGCATCCGTCATGCTGGCCGACACGTCCAGAGCGAAAAGTACAACGGCGCTCGTCGCCGGCCGCTTTTTATGTACCAACTGCCGAAAGCGCAGATCTTCATTCGAAAAAGGCACAGGATCCTGCTGTATCGCACGGCGCTTCACGGCTTCCTTTACCGTACGCCGCCGATCCAGCCGGGCGCGGGCACCGTGGCGATCCCACCCTTCGCGCGTAAATTCATTCTCGTTCAAGGTCAGGCGTTGTTTGGGCTGCAGGTCGGGAAGTTTCAGTTCTTCCCACAGCCAGTCAACGATGTCATCGACCTTCAGCTCCAGCAGCAAGCGAACCTCGCCCTCGCTGTTATCGCCCTGGGTTTCATCGTCATCCGAGCCGGGTTGCGCCGGCCGGAGCACATCACCGGGCTGGCCCTGTCCCTGACCCACGTTACGGGAACTCTCGGAAGCGGTGTCCGCCAGTCGAAAGCGCGCATGTTCGAGCACGCGCACCGGCACATGCACCGTTCTGTCCTCGGCGTCGGTGATCAGGTCCGGTCCGGCCACCAGTTCAGGCAGGTTCTGCTGGACGCTCTCGCGGATTTTTTCATTGTGGCGCAGCCAGTCCCGTGCGCCGCGTGAGAAAAGGGCATACCAGGGAGAGCCTGCTGAAATCGTGCTGTGAATGCTCATTCTCGCCTTTGTTGCATGAGTTCGCCTCACTCCTGAGCCAGCAGAGTCGTCACATAGTTCAGTGCTTCGCGCGCGCTATGACTGTCATAGTGATACTCATCAACCAATCGCTTTTCGACGACCGAGATTTTTTGCCTGACTTCCTCATCCGGCCGGCTGCTCGAGCTCACCAGTCGCAATACATCGCGGCGCTGCTCGAACAGGTACTGCTGTACCGCGTCATGCAGCTGGGCATGACTATCGAGCGTGAATTTTTCGCCGCGCTTGTACGCGCCCATCGCCTTGCGCACGACTTCTTGCCGGAACGATTGTTTTCCTGAGTCTGAGATATGAATCTTTTCTTCCACGGATCGCAGAAAGCGCTCGTCCGGACGGCGTTCTTCATTCGTTATCGGATCACGTATTTGTCGGTTGTCCAACGTCGCCTCGACTTCGTCGAGGTACTTGTCCAGCAGATCCTGGGCTTCCTGCTCGAAGGAGACGAATAGTGCCTTGTGGACGTCCTCCTTGACCCAGCGGTTGTAGAAGTACTTGCGCGCCAACACAAGATAATCAATCCAGCGGCGCTTCTTTTTAGGATCAATGCGCGCATCGTTCTCTATGCCATCCTTCAATGCCAGCAGAATATCCATCGTGGTCAGGCTATGAGAATCCGATTGAATGATTGCATTGGACAAGGCATTAATGACAAAGCGAGGAGAGACGCCCCCCAGGCCTTCATCAGGCATTTTCTGGCGCACCCGCTCGACATCAGCGCGGCTGATGCCTTCGACGTCTTCACCGGCAAATATCCGGACTTTCTTCGCCAGTTCCTGATCCTTCTCCTCCGATTCATGCAGGCGCGTGAGAATCGCGAACACCGCCGCTGCGTGCAGCACATGGGGATCCAGATGAACATCGCGGAAGGCCGGGGCAGCCGACGAGATCAGCTTCTTGTAAATCCTCGCCTCATCTCTGAAATTCAGGGTGTAGGGAACCTGAATGATCACCATCCGGTCCAGCAGCGCCTCGTTCTCACTTTCCTGTAAAAATTTGCGGAATTCGGCAAGATTGGTGTGTGCGAGAATGGTCTCGTCCAGATAGATCAGAGGAAAGCGAGAGACTTTCACATTCTTTTCCTGCGTCAGCGTCAGCAGCAGATAAAGAAATTCCCTCTTTACCTTGAGTATTTCAATCATCTCCAGCATGCCCCGGCTGGCCGCATACACTGCGCCCGACCAGGACCAGGCACGCGGATCCCCCTCATCGCCGAACTCGGCGACTTTCGAGAGATCGACTGAGCCCACCAGATCTGCGAGATCCGCCGTCGTGGGATCATGCGGCGCGTAGGTACCTATCCCGCTGCGGCCTGCTTCAGAGATAAAGATACGCTCTACTGGCATCTGCAAAAAATTTCCATTGAATTGCTGCTCAAGGCGCATGCGGCAGTGGGGGCAGACTTCCCCGTGGATATCCACGCCGAAGCTTTCGCGAAAGTCGGGCCGCAAGGTATGCGGTATCAGGTGCAGCGGCGATTCATGCACCGGACACCCCTGTATGCCGTACAAGGCACCCGCGTCGGTGTAGCTGTATTCTTCAAGGCCTCGCTTGAGCAGGATGACCAGTGTCGACTTGCCCCCCGACGGCGGGCCGAGCAGCAGCAGCAGGCGGCGTCCCACCTCGGAGCCGGCCGCAGCCGCTTTGAAGTAATCGACCACGCGCTCTATGGCCTCATCCATGCCGAACAGCTCTTCCGCAAACAAGCCCGTGCGCAAGTGCGCGTCGGCGTGCTCACGCCGGGTCCAGCGGATCATGTCCCAGATGTATTGATGCGAGCTGCGCACAATACCTTGCGGATCGGCAGGAAGAATATCCTGCATGAAGGACGACAAAGGCCCCGACCAGTAGGACGCCTTGTGGTCGCGCGCGAACGCCTCCAGACTGCGCATCAGCGCCATCTGCTGACTTTCCTCCGTTGGATTATTCTTTTCCGACATGCTTCCCCCTGTTTCATTGATCAATGCATGAGAAGTGGACAATGCAACAGCAGTCGCGGTTCGCTTCACATGGCAAACTTCGACGATCCTCTGTCATGAAGCGCTCTGGCCGCGCTGGGTCGCGAGCGACGGGCGTCCTGAGAGCGGCATTGGGAAATTTCGGGTTAGTAAACTTTACTGTCGTTACAATGGCAGCTTTGTTATTTAGATCACGACGATCAAGACCCTCATGGAAATCACCGCACACTCGACCCGGCCCGATTCCCGGCCTTCTGATCAGCTGCTCCACCGAATCGTTGTGGTCGGCGGCGGCGCGGGCGGGCTGGAACTGGTCACCCGGCTGGGCGATCAGCTGGGCAAACACCAGAAAGCGCATGTCGTGCTGATTGACCGTGCGGCCACCCACTTGTGGAAGCCTTTGCTGCATGAAGTCGCTGCCGGCAGCATGGATCCGAATACCCATCAGCTGGAGTACATTGCGCAGGCGCGTTGGCATCATTTCGAATTTCAGCAGGGCGAGATGCTCGACCTCGACCGGGTCAATAAGACGATCACGGTGTCCGCCATGCTGGATGAAGAGCGCAACCCCATTCTCCCGGAGCGCGCCATACCGTATGACACGCTGATTCTGGCCATTGGCAGCGTCACCAATTTTTTCGGCGTGCCCGGCGCTGCCGAGCATGCGATGGCGATTGATACCGTCGGTCAGGCCGAGCAGGTGCGAAAGCGTATTTTGGCCGCCTGCATGCGTTCCCAGACCAAATGGGCTGAATCCGGCGGTCAGCAGCGGCAGAAGGTCAATATCGTGATCATCGGCGGCGGAGCCACCGGCGTCGAGCTGGCCGCCGAGCTGCGCAACACGGCGCAGGTGCTGGCCGCCTATGGATTGCACCAGCTCGATCCGCGACGCGATGTGCAGATAACGCTGGTCGAAGCCGGCCCCCGGATACTGCCGCCACTGCCAGAGCGCATCGCTGCTGAAACAGCCCGTCTGCTGAAGGCGCTGAATGTCGACATCATTACCGCTGACAAAGTCACTGAGGTTAGGAGCGATGCCGTACTGACCGGCAGCGGGCGCAGCCTGCCGAGTGATCTGACCGTCTGGGCCGGCGGCATCAAAGTGCCGGCCGTGCTAGGGCGCGTTGGCTTGCCGACCAACCCGATCGGTCAGGTGATTGTTTCCCCGACCTTGCAGAGCATCACCGACCCCGATATTTTCGCGCTGGGCGATTGCGCCAGCTGCGCCTGGGCCGACTCCGGCAAGTCCGTGCCGCCTCGCGCACAGGCTGCCCATCAACAGGCATCGACACTGGTTACCGCCATGCATCGCCGCCTGAATGGCAAGAGCCTTCCCACATTCACCTATCGCGACTACGGTTCGCTCATTTCCCTCGGCAACTTTGAGACAGTGGGAAATCTGATGGGTCGCCTGATCGGTCGCTCAGTCAAGATTCAGGGCTTTCTTGCACGGCTGCTGTATTTATCGCTGTACCGGCAGCATCAGATGGCCCTGCACGGCGTCCTCAGGATGATGCTTGATGCCTTGGCGCAATGGTTACGGCAAAGAACTTCACCTCGCGTCAAGCTGCATTAGCAGTGAACTGAGCCGAAATTTCATAACAGAAATTTCTTCGCAAAAAATCCCGCTTGCCTTGATTAAGCAAGCGGGATTTTTTTCAAGAAAATCGGCCACCGAACGATGGTTTTTTTTGCAAATCAACCAAAAAAAGGAACTGTTCGTTGCCTGTATTTACATAGCTTGCAGAACCAGAAAAGGTCATTTTGATCGAAAGGAGCGAGCATGGCCAGGAGCTTGGAGCGGATTCAAATCATGATGGAAGAAATCGGGCCCAGCATGCCCGATATTGAAGCCGTCATACAAAGCGAAGAAAAAAACTGGGCCATTCAGTTCGACGATCAGTCCATTGTGATGGTCGAGTGGGCAGACCGGCCAGATCGCGTCGTGCTTTCTGCCATGCTGGGCACGCCCTCAGAAAAAATGCAGCTCTCTGTTTATGAAACTTTACTTTGCTACAACCTTTTATGGAAAGACACCGGCGGCGTCAAAATGGCACTGGCCGGGCCCGGAGGAGAGCTGATACTGCTGTATGAATTACATGCGTCCGAGCTGAACTTGAATGAACTTCAGACCGTGCTGTCAAATTTCGCCAGCATTGCGCAGGTATGGAGTGTTTATGTGATGGGGGAGAGCGAGCAGCCCGTGGGTAATATTCCGGGCCCGATGGATATGCTGCATCTGGGCGCCTGAGAACCTGTCTCCTCAGGCCGCGTGAGGCGTTGGCAGTACCGGGTTATATGCCTGTACGGTCTGCAGTAAAGCTACCTTGCCATCGACCTGACGAGATAAGTCCTAAGCGAGCAATTTTCACAAACCGACAGGAGGTGTCATGAGTCTTGGTCCGATAGCAAATACTTCTGCAGTACCGCAAGCCGCCGGTGAAACTGCCATCAAAAAAACGCAGGCCAATGGTGCCGCTGCTATCCGTATTGTTTATGGCGATGAAAGCAAAATGGCCGCGCTGACAGCGCATATGAACCGAATGGCAGGATTTTACGCAACGGTAAAACCTGTGATCGATAGCGCCAGAGGTGGTGAGCACTGAATTGTTTGACGTATCAGCACAATAAAACCAGTGACTTGCCAGACGCATGAGCAAGTCCGATTTCACCGGGACATCAGATGACAAACATAGAAAAAATCCAGCAATTGCTGCAGGAGCTAGGCCCCAATACGCCGGATATCGATGCGGTGGTTCAGACTGAAGAGCCCAGCTGGGCGATACAGCTTTCAGATGAAACCATCATCATCATCGAACCCGCTGAAGATCCGGACCGTATGGTTCTGTCTGCCGAACTGGGCAGCGCCAGCGATACGCTGCAACTGCCCATCTATGAAACGCTGCTTTGCTACAACCTGTTGTGGCGCGATACCGGCGGCGTAAAAATCGGTCTGGCCGGTCCCAAGGGAGAGCTCATCATCAGCACGGAAATTTGTCTTGAAGGGCTGTTGCTGTCGAGTCTGCAGCAAGGCATTGCCGATTTTGCCAAGATCGCGCGCTCCTGGGCGGGCTATGTGACCAGCGCAGATGGTCGGGCGGCGCCACCGTTGCCGGGTATGGGAGCGGATACTTTGCAGTTTCATGCGTAAAAATATTTTTTTATAGAAGACCTGCCAGTTAGATGAGCGATATTTCAAGCAATACGAATGTCGACAATCTGAGAGGACTTCCTGATCTGATTGCAAAAGCAGATGATGATGCGATTGTGCGCGGGTAGCTACTTGCCTGACCCAGTCGTCCATAAACCGCACCCATTCTCCCGCCTCCCAAATTACTGTATATTTGTACAGTAATAGCGTTCACCGCACACATTCCATAAAAGCAATAAAACACCATGTCCGACTCCGTCCTTGCGGTGCCGGCAGCCTCGTCATCTCTGCCTTCCAGCCTTGCCGGCCTTGTCTGGCGCGGCGGCGCGATGGCCTCGGGCTGTGCCGGCACAACCGCCAGTGGCTATCCGCCGCTGGATGAACTGCTCCCCGGCGGCGGCTGGCCGCGCCGGGGCCTGATCGAATTGCTGCTGCAGCAGAACGGAATAGGCGAGATGCGCCTGTTGCTGCCGGCGCTGCAGCGCCTCTCAGCTCAGCGCATCGCCTTGCTGCAGCCGCCGCATCTGCCGCAGATAGCCGGCTGGCATGCGCGAGGATTGTCACCTGAGCGCTTGCTGTGGATACGCGCGCCGCGTCTGTCGGATGCGCTGTGGAGCGCAGAACAGGTGCTGCGCAACGGCAGTTGCGGCGCACTGCTGCTGTGGCAGGGGGCGATGCGCGCTGAAGCCTTGCGCCGCTTGCAGATGGCCGCGCAGGGATCGGACATGTTGTGCTGGGTGCTGCGCCCCTTGTCGATGGCGGACGCGCCATCGCCCGCACCGCTGCGTCTTGCACTGCGGCCTCATCCCGAAGGCTTGCGCATCGAGGTGCTCAAGCGCCGCGGCCCGCCATGTGAAGCGCCGCTGCTGCTGCAGTGGCCGCGTCTTTCTTTTCGTCGAGAGTCTGGCCATGCGCTCACTCCGTTCATGGATCGCCGTCTGCCTGCCGCAGCTGCCGCTGCAGGCGCTGCGCCCGCGCTGGTGTGAGCCACTGGCCATCGCCATCACCGAGGCGTCGCAGGTGATGGCGCTGACGCCGCTGGCCAGCCTGCAGGGGGTGCGCATTGGCATGCGTCAGGCCAGCGCGCTGACGATCGCTCCGGACGTGTTAATGATGCCGCGCGCGCCGGATCGTGAACAGGAAGCGCTCGATGCCGTGGCGCTGGCCTTGCTGCAGTACACACCCGAACTCGCGCTGGGCGATGAGGCGACGCTGCTGATGGATGTGAGCGCCAGTCTGTCCGCCTTCGGCGGGCGGCTTACGCTGTGCCGGCGCGTGCGCGACAGTGTGCATGCGCTGGGTTTCTCGGTCAGGCTGGGCATGGCGCCGACGGCGCAGGCGGCCTGGCTGTTTGCCCATCATCGCAGCAAACACAGTCAGCGCCGGCGCGTCGTGCAGTTGCACAGCATGCAGCGTCTGCTGGATCGGGTGCCTTTCCACGTGCTGCCTGCGGCGCACGCGCAGGCAGAATGGCTCACTGAGCTGGGTTGCCGCACACTGGCCGATCTGCGCCGTCTGCCGCGCGCCGGTCTTCGGCGGCGCGCCAATGCGGTGCTGATGAACAGCCTCGACCGCGCCTACGGCGAAGCCCCCGAGCTGTTCGAATGGATCGTCGCCCCCGAGACCTTCAGCGCATCGCTTGAATTGCCTTATAGGATAGAGCAAGCCGCACAGCTGTTGTCCGCTGCGCAGCGCCTGCTACTGCAAATGACCGGCTGGCTGGCCGCGCGTCAACAGGCCGTCACCACATTTCATCTGGCGATCGCGCATGAGAGAGGGCGGCCGGGGCACGCGAAGCGCGAGCCCAGCATGCTCAGCATCACGCTGGCCGAACCGGCGTGGGAAGCATCGCATCTGCTGCGACTGCTGAAAGAGCGTCTTGAGCGGTTCACACTGCCTGTGCCAGCAATCGGACTGTCACTGACAGCGACACAGCTGGAAGAACGTGCGCCCCCCAGCGCGCAGCTGTTTCCCGAACCGGGCGGAACGCCTGAAGATTATCGGCGTCTTCTGGAGCTGCTGGTCGCACGACTCGGGCCGGATGCGGTACAGCGGCCTTGTATTCGCGACGATCACCGTCCTGAAATTGCCAGTCAATGGCAGCGTGCGATGGATGCCGTCGCCAGAACGCGCGGCAGCATTGAGGATATGCCTGCAGAGCGTCCCTTCTGGCTGCTGGAAGAACCTCTCGCGCTGCGCATGCAGGGTGATCATCCCTTTTATGGCTCGCCGCTGCGCCTGTTGTTCGGTCCTGAGCGCATCGAAACAGGCTGGTGGGATGAGGCGTGGGTGATGCGCGATTATTTCATCGCGCAGGGCGGAGAGGGCGCCTGCTACTGGATCTATCGCGAACGCGATGCGGACAGCGCACGCTGGTATCTGCATGGCCTGTTTGCGTGAGTGCCGATCATGCTTGCCACCAGTAGCTTGCCCGCCTATGCCGAGCTTCAGTGCGTATCGAACTTCAGCTTCCTGTGCGGCGCTTCACATCCGGAAGAGCTGGTCGCCCGTGCAGCTGCACTGGGGTATGGCGCGATAGCGCTCACGGATGAATGCTCGGTCGCTGGCGTGGTGCGCGCGCATGCCGAGGCAAAGCGGCAAGGGGTCCCACTGATCATTGGCAGTCAGTTCCGCATTCATCATGAAGCGGGCGAACTGCGACTCATTGCGCTGGCGATGAACCGCGATGGCTATGGCAATCTGTGCGAACTGATCACGCTGAGCAGACGTCGTGCAGAGAAAGGCAGTTATCGTCTGAACGAGCAGGATTTGTCGGATCCGGAGCCCGGGCATGAACATCTGCGCAGCCTGCCCGATTGCCTGCTAGTGCTTGCGCCCGCCTATGGTGTGGACGCGCGCACACTGCACCGGCAGGCGACATGGCTGAAAACCGTTTTTGGTGAGCGCGCACGCATCGCACTGACGCTGCTGCATCGCGGGCAGGACGAGCAGCACAAGGCCATCGTGCTGCAGGCAGCGGCCAGTAGTGGTCTTCGGGTTGCAGCGACGGGCGATGTGTGCATGCACCTGCGCTCGCGCAAGCGCTTGCAGGATGTGCTGACCGCCATTCGTGTCGGCCAACCGCTGGCCGAGTGCGGACGTCGATTGTTTCCGAATGCCGAGCAGCACCTGCGCTCGCGCCTGCGGCTGGCGAATCTGTATCCACCCGAGACACTGGCTGAAACCATGATGATCGCCGGGCTGTGCAATTTCTCACTCGACAGCCTGCGCTATGAATATCCGGATGAGCTGGTGCCCGCAGGGCATACGCCTTCCAGCTATCTGCGCGAGCAGACCTGGATGGGCGCGCACCGGCGCTTCCCGAAAGGCATACCCGCGCCGGTGCAGCAGCAGATCGAGCATGAACTGATGCTGATCGCCGAGATGGCCTATGAGCCGTACTTCCTCACGGTATATGACATCGTTTCTTTCGCGCGCAGCCGGCATATTCTTTGTCAGGGGAGGGGGTCGGCGGCGAATTCCGCCGTCTGCTATTGCCTCGGCATTACCGAAGTCGATCCGGCGCGTGGCAATCTGCTGTTCGAGCGCTTCATCTCCAGAGAGCGCAACGAGCCGCCCGACATTGATGTCGATTTCGAGCATCAGCGGCGAGAAGAAGTCATCCAGTACATTTATGAAAAATATGGCCGCCATCGTGCCGCGCTGACGGGTGTCGTCATCACTTATCGTCCACGCAGCGCGATGCGCGATACCGGCAAGACGCTGGGCATGGATCTCGGCGTGATCGACCGGCTGGCAAAATCGCATCGCTGGTGGGACAGTCGCGACGCACTGGACGAGCGCTTCCGCGAAGCCGGGCTCGATCCTGAATCGCCGTTGTCACAGCAATGGCAGGAACTGACGACCACCCTGATTGGCTTTCCCCGGCATTTGTCACAGCATCCCGGCGGTTTCGTGATCGCGCGCGACAAGCTCTCAAGGCTGGTGCCGATAGAAAACGCGGCGATGGAGGGTCGCAGCGTCGTTCAGTGGGACAAGGATGATCTGGATGCGCTTGGCCTGCTGAAGGTCGACATCCTCGCGCTGGGCATGTTGTCCGCCATGCGGCGCGCGCTGGACATGATGTCCGAGCAGCGCGGCGAAGTGTTCACCTTGTCCGACATACCCGCCGAAGATAAAGCAACTTATGACATGATCAGCCGCGCCGATACGATCGGCGTATTCCAGATCGAAAGCCGCGCGCAGATGAGCATGCTGCCCCGGCTCAAGCCTCGCACCTTCTATGATCTGGTGATCGAAGTGGCGATCATCCGGCCCGGCCCCATACAGGGCGGGATGATTCATCCGTATCTGAGACGCCGGCAAGGTCTGGAGCCCATCGTCTATCCCAGCGCCGACATGGAATCCGCGCTGTCGCGCACACTCGGTGTACCTATCTTTCAGGAACAGGTGATGCAGATCGCGATGCTCGCTGCCGGCTTCACACCGGGCGAGGCCGATCAGCTGCGGCGGGCGATGGCAGCCTGGAAGCGCAAGGGCGGGCTGGAAAAATTCCATGACAAGCTGATCGAGGGCATGCACGAGCGCGGCTACACCCGCGAGTTTGCCGAAGCCATCTATGCGCAGATACAAGGCTTTGCCGAGTACGGTTTCCCCGAAAGCCATGCGGCCAGCTTTGCGTTGCTCGCCTATGCCAGCGCCTGGCTGAAGTGCCATCAGCCGGCTGCTTTTCTCGCTGCGCTGCTCAACAGCCAGCCCATGGGCTTTTATTCACCTTCGCAGCTGGTGCAGGATGCACGTCGTCATGGCGTTGAAGTGCGTGCTGTTGATGTCTGCTGCAGCGACTGGGAAGCGACGCTCGAACCCGAGAATGGATCCTCTGGCGATCAGCAGCCTGCAGTCAGGCTGGGCACGAACCTCGTGCGCGGCCTGTCGCAAGAGGCGGCATGGCGTATTGAAGAGGCGAGAGCGGTACGGTCATTTTCTGATGTGCGCGATCTGGCGCTGCGGGCCTCCTTGTCCGCCAAAGATATGCAGGCATTGGCTGCTGCTGATGCCCTGAAAAATCTCGCCGGTCATCGGCGCGAAGCACTGTGGCAGGCATCCGCTGCTGCGCCCGGCAAAGGTTTGCTCAAAGGTGCGCTGCCTGAGCCTGAGCCCATCCAGTTGCCCGCGCCTTCAGAGATCGATCAAACAGTGAGCGACTATCGCACACTTGGTCTGACGTTAGGTCGCCATCCGCTGAGTTTTTTACGCAAGCAGTTGTTCGATAAACGGTTTATGTCCGCAGAGATTTTGCAAAATTATCGACAAGGACAATTCGCACGAGCATGCGGGATTGTGACCGTACGTCAGCGACCGGCCACTGCAAAAGGAACGATCTTCGTCACGCTGGAAGATGAAACAGGCACGGTGAATGTCATTGTCTGGCCGTCGTTAATCGAACAGCAGCGTGCCGAGCTATTGCATTCCTCATTATTAGGCGTCTATGGCATATGGCAAACAGAAAACAATGTGAACCATTTGATCGCTAAACGGCTACTTGATTTGTCGTCGTTATTAGGCAGTCTGGAAACCAGTAGCAGAGATTTTGTGTAGGAATTTTTACAGGAATCGACCAGAACTGACCCACCAAGCCAGTTACAAAGCCGCAGTCTTAGAACCTGTCTCGTTAGGCCGCTTGCAGCGTTGGCAGTACCTTGCCGTACGTCTGTACTGTCTGCGGTACTGCCGCCTTGCCATCGACCTAACGAGACAGGTTCTTATTACTCATCCCTGTCAACCTACTGCGAGCATGTCATGGCCCAACCCAGCAATTACACTTCATCGAGCGCGTACTCTTCTTCAAGTGCGTACACAGGCACCTCAGATCACCAGACAGGTGGTGATACCACCGGTCGCAAGGATGTCCCCGATCAGAGTCAGGCTGCGATAACTGATACCAATACATCGCAGCCGCATGTGACAACCAAAAGCGGCGTGAAAATTCCTGTGCTGAAGATAAAGACTACACCGCGGGGAGAGGGCATGGCAGGATTGCCGGTTCCTGTAGCAAGCGCTCAACCGCCTGCGTCCCCTGATCGCTACGCGCCCGGTCCGAAGCCAGAGTTCTTGCCAGGGCTGCCCGGACTGCCACTACTGCAAGCAACGTCACCCCGCGGCGGTATCAACCCCTCGGATACGCCATCATCACCTGCAAGCCCACGTCGCGAACTCAGCCCGGGGGCTGCGCCAAGGCGGGTGGGAACCCGAGGGGAACTGGTGGTGCCACGTGCTGACAAAAATGCAGGTGGTTTATCTCCTCGTTCATTGAAACTGAGTCCCTCGACAGCAGCGGACACGATAACTAACGAGACAACTACCACGACTGCTATCGCCGTCGGTAATGCGACCACCACTACTGCCAGCACAACAACAACGGCAGCGACTGCCGCGTCAGAAGACGCTACCGCAACGGCCTCTTCTTTGCCTGCGGCCTTACCCTTGCCTCCGCCACAGGGTAGCGTGAAAGTCGTGAGGGTGAGAACGCGGCTTAGCAGCCGAATGCTGGGAGAAGAGCCACTCTCCCCAAGGACGCCCCGCTCCGCTGAGTGGACTCGGGTCAGGCCCACCACCTCCGACCGCAGCCTTGCAGTGCCCCGGAATGCTCATGTGCCCAGGGCTCAGCTTATTGCGGACGCAGTGAAGTTTTATTCGACTGTCACCCTGGGGCTACTCAAGGAAGGCAAACCAGAAAGTATCAAATCGCTCGGCAGAACAGATCCCAAGATCGCCGCAGAGGATATGCCGGACAGCCTGAAGTCTTTTTACATATACAAAGAAGCGAAATCTTTTCCTGTTGCTCCGCTGCTGAGACAATTGTTCAAAGAAAATCTGGAAGCCACTCCGCAATGGAAAAATACAGAAAAATTAATCTGTCAGGCGCTCGCTCTTTGTAACCCTGCGATCCCTTTTGCTACGGGTGACAAAACTGTCAAAGAAAAAGAAGTCGCCAAATTCAAGCCGCTGGCTGAGGCAGCCATCAATGCCTTGTTCCCGACGACCAAAAATTCCAATGAGCCCTCAAAGAATGATCAGATCAGGAAACTCAGTGACAGTTTCCTGACCAAGGATTTTATTGATCAAGTCCTTTTTGCTGTAGACAGGGATGTCATTGAGCGATGCAAAAAAGATCCTCACCTCAGCATCGGCGATATCAACATGATTCGCTACTCGGTTGTCTTTGATCTGATATTTACCCGCATCGTGTGTCCTATGATTGCGAGGCGCTTTCCAGAGATGCCAAACCAGTCTCAAACCTGGCTACAGTCAGCGTTGGGAGAGTGCTTGAAAAACGCAATGTCCGGTATTGCAAAGGATTTTTTTGAAGAATCGATGAAGACTATGCCAGAGCAGCACAGTTCTTTTTTGGAAAAAAAAGCTAAACAGGAGGAAATCGAGGCTGCAAAGAAAAGCGAAAAAATTCGCGAACAGCGAATCGCCGACCTGAAAGAAAAGGGCACTTCAATCAGAAACATCAAGAATTACAATGCTTTTGCTGACCAAAAGAAGCGGCGTGACTACACGAAGAAAAATACCGCCAGCTTCGATCAGCTGGTGAGCGCGCTGAATACCGATCAGCTGGATGACAAGCTGGCGAAATTCATTGAAACAGAGATTTCCCGAAAATTAAAACAGTACGATGGACTGCAGACTCTCGACCAGATCAGGAATGACCTCTTATTCATCATGAAAAAACTGCCTGACAACGAAGTCAGCCAGGAAGTCAAAGTATTTATTAGTGACCTCGCCAAACAAGTAGAAGCGGACACTGCCAGGCGCATCAAGCACATGACCGTCGCTTTTGATCCGGAACTGCTTAAGGAGTTACTTGAGCTTTCCGAGATGCTCACGCTGCCATTTGGTGACCATACATTCATTGATTTCGCGGTGATACAAACCTACAACGGCGAGGAACATTCAGACGAGAGCGCGTCCTCCGTGTCATTACCTGTGCCGGTGCTGACGACCACCACCAGCGCAACCGCACCAACCACCACAACGACGGCAATGATGAGCACGACCGCGACCGTGACAACGCCCATCACAACGACCGCTAGCGCAATGATTTCACCGACGACGACTATGGCGACCCCATCAACCACAGAGGATAGCCAGACCGGAGCGAATACCCAGCCCGTCGCTCCTACCTCTGATACCCAGAAAAACCTCTGATCAAGGATCGCGTCATCATGTTATCGACTAATGAAATTCATCTGAGTCATCCACTGGGAAGTCCTTTGGCTGAAGGAGGGGCTTCCCCTGCATCTCCGCCGAGGCCTGAAAAAAATTTCTCCTCGCCTTCGAAAAAACATCAATCGATGCCTGCGATGCGTTCACCGGAAAAAAGGAAGGTGTCGCTGCTTAATACGCCGCCAGCTCATTCTTCCACAGAGGAGGGAACGGAGATCGAGAGTTTCAAATCGCCCAAAGGAAGCTCAACGCTGAAGGCCCGGCCGATGACATCGCCCGCCGATACCGGTGACTCTCCGCGGTCGGTGAAGTCTCCCCGTTCACAGCGCAGTGAGCATGAGGTGATGCAAAGCAGCCGCCATCGGATTGAATCGCCGCGTTCCCATCATGGGATCGATAGAAATTCCGGGATCACATCGACGCTTCATACCACCGTCGCCCAGGCAGTCACGACGACCATTACAACGACAACCACCACGACAGCCGTTAACACCGCGGGTGCCACACCGACATCGCCGCCAAAGACGCCCGCCCAGCGGCAAAGCGCGCCGCCCAATACCATCAGCCTCAACCAGCCGGCGGCAGAGCAGTTCAATTCGCTGGCCGACCTGTGGATCGAGCAGCTGCTCAGCTCAGCAGACACCAAGTCGGGCGGCGCCTCCGGAGTATTGACCCTGCATCAGATCAATGCCCTGGGCCGGATGGATTACAAGATCGCAGCGTCCAGCCTGCCGGACAGCCTGCAATCCCTGAAAATTTCTCCGGATAAGCTCGGAAAGGTCTCGCTGAGCCATTTGCTGCGCTCGCTGCTGGCTAACCATTTAAGCCAAAGCGACGCTGGTAAAACGATTTTCGCGATGTTGACGGTCCTGGCTCAGGCGCATCCGGAGATGTTGCTGGTTCAAACCAGTGATCTGACCGACATGGACGTCGATGAAGCCAACGCGATCAAGAAAACAATGAGTGATGCCATGCAGGCGCAGGTGAAAGCCTGTGTGCAGATGATTTTCGGGCAGGATCAACAATGGCAGCAATCCCGTTTGCCTTCCAGTCTGCTGGAATTCTGGCGCCGCCTGGATGCAAAGCTGGTCAAGGAGGCCGCCCGTAATCCGAACCTGACTGCCGCTCAAGTGCTCACCGCACGCCAGAACCTCGGCTTTGATCTGCTGATTACCCGTCAGCTGTATCCGTATGCGATGAAGCCGGTCAAGCCCTCATCCATCAATGGCGGTAAAGAGGTTCACGCCTCCTCCGATACCGACGCTTCGGTGATGAGTGTCGTGTTCGCCAACGCGATGCGCGAAGAACTTCGCCGCCAATGGCCGCTTTTTTGTGCTGACGCGATCAGGCACTTTGATGCCTGAAGCACGCTGACAGCGACTGATGGACGTAAAGTGGCCGGACTCCGGGATCCGGCCACTTCCGATGCATTCCATCAAAGCTCAATACCGATTTATGCGGCTGCCAGCGATTCACCCGCCAGCGAAGCCTGCGATGACTTTGTCTTTGCCTTTGCCTGCAGCGTGGCCAGCAGTTCGAACACCTCATCCTTGGAAAGCACGTAGCGCTCCATCAGCGTATCTTTGAGCTGGTGCATCCAGTCTTTGTAGACGGTCATGGCCTTGAGCGTCTGCTCATACAGTTCATCGGCTTTCTGCTCCAGCTCGCGCACCGAGGCATCCGGCGCGCCATCGCGTCTGAGCTGACGGTAGTCCAGTTTCGAGCGCGAGTACATCGACAGCTGATTGACCATCAGCTCCAGTCGGGCCGTGACCTTCTGAATGTCGTTCTGGCTGCCCACGGAAATGCCGCGTGCGCCATAGAACAGTTCTTCCGCTGCGACGCCACCGTACAACTGCATCACATCCTGCTCAAGTTCTTCCAGCGTCTGCAGGCCGGCATCCGGTGTGGCGGACAGAACGTAGCCCAGCGCGCCCAGCTTGGACACCGATTCCGTGCTGATTTTCAGCAGTGGCGACCGGGATTTCACCTCCTCCAGCGGCAGCCCTTGCTTGAGCAAAGGATCGATCTGCATGAAGAAATGCCCCAGTTCATGCAAGGCGACGCGCTCGCGCTGCTTGTCTTTTTCTGCGCTCGCGGCGCGGTCAGTCAGGCCGATCGCGCTGCGCTCGAAGGCCCGGAACAGCAGGTCAGTATCGATCCGGCAGTTTTCTTCGATGGCGATCATGCTGGCCCGGTCCACCACGCTTTCCAGCAGGGCAGGGGAGAGGTTCGCGGTGATCTCGGCCACGTAGTCGAGGTTCAGCTGCTCCCAGTCGACCACGGCTGTGTCCTTGCGGCGCAAGAACACGCCGAGCAGTTCACGTCGTTCGGCCTTGTTGGGCAGACGGAAGTTGATCTTCACCGAGAAGCGACGCAGCATCGCTTCGTCCATGTCGCTGTTGGCATCATCGAAGTTCGAGGCTACGACCCAGATCACGTCGCTGCCTTCATCGCTCTTGATGCCATCCAGCAAGCCCAGCAAGGTATTGGCCGTGTCATCGTCCCACTTGCGCTCACCTCGGCCGCGAGGCATGAACAGGCTTTGTGCTTCATCCAGAAAGATCAGGCAGCGGCCTTGCGCGCAGGCTTTCTTGTAGATCGCGTTCAGCGTCTTCGAGCCGCCGCCGACCAGCCCCGATTCCAGCCCGGAGCCTGACGCTTGTATCAGCGGGATATCCAGCTGCTTGGCCAGATAGCCGGCGAGTTTGGTCTTGCCGGTGCCCGCCGGCCCCGTGAGCATCACATTGAAGGGCTTGTCGATATTGTGCGACTTGTAGAGCTCGCGATTGCGAATCATGGATTCCAGGTGCGCGACCTCGCGCTTGATGTCTTCCATGCCCACCAGATCATCCATGCTGCCCTTGAGCTTGTCGGGTCGGGTGACGGAGATGCCACCGCCCAGCCCCGGCATACTTTTTTTGAGAGCGACCGCCATCAGCACCAGCAGCAGCAAGCCGATGGCGTTGCGTGCCATGAAGCCTCCCGCGTTCTGCCAGAAGCTTTGCGGCGGTTCCTGATCGTGCAGTACTTCCTCATGCGTGGCCAGCCATTCCGGTTGCGCAATCGCATAGGGAATGCCGTTCCTGAGCAGCACCTCGCGCTCGAGGTTCACGTGCGTGGTGCTGGGGACTTTGACAGACAGCAGCTTGGCCTGATCTTTGTACTTGATCACGTAGCGCGGCGAATCGGACAGCGGCTGTGCGAGCAGCAGATACTCCAGCCGCTCGCGCTGCGCCGGCAAGGAGGTGACCAGAGAAATATCCTGACTGTAGACCACCGGGGAATGTTCAAGCAGTTTAGGCGCGCGCTCGATGGAAATGATCAGTGCGCTCAGCAGCAGCAAGGCAAACAATGCTGTGCGGAGATGCGCGTTCTTCAGCGATTGCGCAAGCGATGGGAAATTGGGCATGAAAACTCGTCGTGAAAATGCCGCGGCCTGCGGCGGGGCAGCGTCAGCGTTGACGCAGGGATTGCAGGATTGTGTGAAGCCGGGGTAGGACAGACGGGGGCAGCGGAAGTTGCCCCGGAGGCGGATTTTTTATGCGGGGAAGGGAAGGAGTGGCGCCAACGGGCTCAGACCAGTCCGAGAATTCGGCCCAGTTCGGTCAGATAAGGCGTGTCCCGCAGCACCTCGCCCTCGACGCTGGCGACCAGATCTCCCAGCTTCCCATGGGTGCCCTGCAGCTGACGGCGCAATTGCTCTGCCTCGCTATCGGAGGCCGACAGCGTGCGTCTGAGCAGTGCCAGTTCGTCCTTGAGCGCCATGACCCGCGGAGAACCCGCCGGCGCCGTTGACAGTTCCTGCTCAAGATCAGAGACCAATCGAGAGATTCGTTCAAGACTGGAAGCATCGGCAGAGGAGGGGCTTTGCTCGGACATGGGGTCACCTTGCTGGTCGAAAGAATTCCTTTTATGGCTATGTTGTGCCCATTGCCTCCCGGATGTCAATCCGGCAGGCCCTCCCGGAAGGTAAGCGATGTTCATCAGGGACTACTGCAACATGAACGTGATCTGCTGCGAACCGGACACGCCCATCGCCGAGGTCGCCGCGCTGATGCGCCGTCATCATGTCGGCGATGTGGTGGTGATCGACAGCCAGCACCAGGATCAGAGAATACCGCTGGGCATCGTCACTGACCGGGACATTCTGGTCGAGACAATCGCACTGGATATCGAAGCCCGGGTGTTTACCGCCTCCGATCTGATGTCCTCACCGCTGACCACCGTGCAGGAAGATGCCGGCCTCGCCGACGCGCTGGGCATCATGCGGGGCAAGCGTGTGCGCCGGCTGCCCGTGGTGAACCGGGCAGGGGGCTTGTTCGGCATGGTCACCTCGGACGATTTGCTCAACGTGCTCTCGGCGGAGTTGTCGATGCTCGCGGGCCTGATGATTGAGCAGACGATCACCGAGGGACGCCTCAGGAAATGATCTGCGAGTTCGCCTGTCCAAGCGTTGCTGAGGTTGGCGCCATCCACCTGACAAGGCAGGTTCTGAGTCTGTTTTTTATTGCTTTTCGAAGGAGATCGTCATGGCACGACAACTGACCCGTCTGTCCCCGTTCAGCGACCTGACACGCTTTGATCCCCTGCGCATGGATCCTTTTCGCGGCTTTGAGGAAGCCCTGCGCGAGTTCTCGCTGATGCCGTCGCTGCGCGGTTTCGAGGCCGAGCCCAGTATCCGGCTGGATGTGCAGGAGTCCGATCAGGCGTACGAGGTCAAGGCGGACATTCCGGGGGTGAAAAAAGAAGATATTCAGGTGTCGGTGGAAGGCAATCAGGTCACCATCCGGGCCCAGACCGCCGGGGAAAAGGAAGAAAAACAGGAAGGCAAACTGGTTCGCCGCGAGCGCTATGTTGGCGAGCAATACCGCAGCTTCAGTCTGCCGCACGAGGTCGACGACCAGACTGCGGAGGCGCGCTACGAGAACGGCGTGCTGTCGCTGATGCTGCCCAAGCGCGCCGGGGGTACGAGCAAGCCGCTGGCGATCAAGTGATGGGCGTTGCGGACTGTGGCGGTGGGCCAGCGTCTTTCGTTGTGGCACAGGCTCAACTCCATGGTTAACCCGGCCCATACTACGTTTTACATAATACAAATTATGCGCTTTATTGAACCATCCCGGATTGCCAATATGAAAATCTGAGATGGATCAATGTCGCGCTGACCAAAGCTGGAAAACTCCGATAGCCTGCGTTGTCCTACAGATAAGCGTCGCTCTCACTTACTACCACACCGGAGATTCCAAATGAAATTCATACGGCAAGCCATTGTTTATTCGCTGATTTTCAGTCTGTTCTCGCTCACGGCAACCCAATCCGCGCGGGCTGCGCTGATTTCAACCGAGCAAATGAGCACCCAGCAAACTCGCGCGTCCAACCAGCAAAAAGTCAGTGAGGCGCTGGCCCGGCCCGAGCTTGTCCGCCAGCTGGAATCCATGGGCGTATCAGCGGAACAGGCACGGCAACGGGTTCAGGCGCTGACGGATCAGGAGCTTGCCACGCTGGCGGATCAGACCGACCGGCTGCCAGCCGGCGGCGATTTTTTCGGGACGGTGGGCCTGATTTTCATCATTCTGCTGATCACAGATATTTTGGGTTTCACCAAGGTGTTCCCGTTCACCCGAGCTCAGCGTTAAACCGCGTCGGATGAAACGACGGTGGATTCTGGCGTGCGCGCTGGCCTTCGGACTGGCCGGCTGCGCGACCCAGACGCCTGAGGTTCTCAGGGCGCCAAACGGCTTGCCGCAGCGCGCCGAATTGGTGGACACACCGTACTTCGCGCAGCAAGTGCATCAATGCGGCCCGGCCTCGCTGGCGATGACGCTGGGGGCTGCCGGGCGGGAAATCAGCCCCGAGACGCTGGAGGCTCAGGTCTATCTGCCATCGCGTCAAGGCAGCTTGCAGCCGGAAATGCTGGCTGCCGCACGCCGTCAGGGAACGCTGGCCACACGGATCCCACCCCGGATCAGCGCGCTGCTGAACGAAGTCGCCCTTGGGCATCCTGTGCTGGTTCTGCAGAATCTCGGGCTGTCATGGATGCCTCGGTGGCATTACGCCGTGGTCATTGGCTACGATTTGCCCGCCGGCGAAATCATTCTGCGTTCCGGGCCGAATCCTCGCGAGCGCCTGCCGATGTCGACCTTCGAACATACCTGGGCGCGCAGTGGCTACTGGGGAATGACGGCGCTACAGCCAGGAAAACTGCCTGCCGAGATTGATCCGGACGATGCGGCCAGCGCGCTCGCAGCGCTCGAAAATTACGCATCGCCTGCACAGATGATCGACGCTTATCAGGCAGCGATAGCCCGCTGGCCGAATGCGCTGATATTCCAGATGGGTCTGGGTAACAGCACTTATCGCAGCGGCGACCTGCCCGGTGCTGAAGCGATTTTCCGCTCGGCGATCAATGACTGGCCGGACAGCGCGATCGCGCTGAACAATCTGGCCAGCGTGCTGCAAGACGAAGGTCGCTTGCCCGAGGCGCTGACTGTGGCGGAAACAGCAGCCGCGATCAGCGGTCCCTGGCAAGCGCACGCGATGGCAACCCGTGACTCGATCCGGCGGGCGATACACGCAGCAAGCCGCTGAATCGCCAGCTCAGCGCGGCACCCAGCCGCCGCACACCGGAAACACCTGACCCACGAAGCAATCTGCTGCAGAGCTTGCCAGATACGCCGCAAACAAGGCATCTTCGCGTGCGGACACCAGTCTGCCCAGCGGCACTTCGCGCCTCAGCTTTTCCTGAAAGACGGGATTGGCTTGCACCTCCGGCGGAAAATACGTGGGATTGTCCACATAGTTCTGTGCGATCGCATTGACCTGAACGTTCTTCGCAGCGACTTCCACGCCCACAGACTGTATATAGGCCAGTTGCGCACCTCGCGCGGCGCTGTAGGTGGAAGCGCGCCGTATCCCGCGCAGCGCAGACGCACTGCCCATCAGGATGATTTTTCCGGAGCCGCGTGCCGTCATTTGCGGCAATACGGCTTTTGTCAGACGCTGCAGCGGATCGACCATGTGAATGAACGCTGATCGCCATTCATCATCGGTAACGTCTGCAGCCTGAGTAGAGGGCGCGGGAATCCCCAGATTGGCCAGCAGCACATCCACGCGCCCTGCCTCCCTGACCAGCGCTTCGGGCCGCGCAGGATCGTCCAGCGCGCTCTGATCAGCGATAACGTCTGCGCCGAGTTCACGAAAAACTTCCTGCAGCGCCGGGCCCATGAAGTCGTTCGCCTGTGTCAGCAGCACGCGCTTGCCGTCCAGTGCCAGTGGATTCATGTCGCTTCTCCCATGGGTTATTGTTGAATGCAGGGTCGGCCGCGCCGATCACGCGGATGATAACAGCCGACTCGCTTGCGCCACGTCGATATGGCGAACAGCCACTCGTCTACGATCGGCGCATGAACATACTCGTCGTGCATAACCGTTATCACTATCGCGGCGGCGAGGATACCGTGGTCGATGCCGAGGTGGCTCTGCTGCGTCAGCACGGGCATCAGGTGATGCTCTACACCCGCGACAATCGCGAACTGGTCACCATGACAGCCCGTGCCGCAGCGGCCAGTGTGCTCTGGTCCCGACAGACCGTGGACGATCTCAGGCGCTTGAAGCGCGAGTTTGCTCCCGATCTTATCCATGCGCACAACACCTTCCCGCTGATTTCGCCATCGCTGTACGCCGCCGCGCACCAGCTAAAAATTCCGGTCGTGCAGACCCTGCATAACTTCCGCCTGTTGTGTCCGCAGGCCATGCTGCTGCGGAATGGCAGCTCATGCGAGGACTGTATCGGTCACCTGCCCTGGCGCGCGGTCATGCACCGCTGTTATCGCGATTCACTCTCCCAATCGGCAATCACCTCGGCAATGATCCTTATGCATCGTCTGCGAGGTACCTGGCACACGGAGGTGGCCCGCTACATCGTTCTGAATCAGATGTGCAGAGACAAGTTCGTGCAGGGCGGTCTGCCGTTTGATCGTATGCGCATCAAGCCCAATTTTGTACAGATCGACCAGACGCCCGACTGGCACGCGAGGCGAGGCGGGCTGTTCATTGGCCGACTATCGGCGGAAAAGGGCTTGCAGACGCTGGCCGACGCCGTGCGACAGCTGCCTGAGGTGCAGATCGATGTGGTTGGCAAAGGCCCGATGCAGCCGCTGGTTGAAGCGACGCCCGGACTCTGCTACCGGGGATTTCATGACTCCGCAGCGCTTCAGGCGCGACTGAGCAAAGCCGCGTATCTGGTCATGCCGAGCACTGGCGTCGAGAGCTTCGGGCTGGTGGCCATCGAGGCTTTTGCCTGCGGCACGCCCGTCATCGCGAGCCGCCACGGCGGGCTGAAAGAGATTGTCGTGCAGGGAAAAACCGGCTTGCTGGTGCCTCCGGGCGATGCGGACGCACTTGCCCGAGCGATTGCTTATGCCGAGTCACATCCCGACGAGATGATCGCGATGGGTCGCGCCGCGCGACAGGTGTATCTGGAGCGCTACACGCCCGAGACCAATTACGTGCAGATGATCCGCATCTATCACGAGGCGCTGGCCGGCACGGCTGCCCCCTCGGCACCTTCAGCGCCCTCAGCATCTTCAGCCACTCCCCTGCCCTATGCTCCGACTCGCACTGGTCGTTAACGAACCGCCGCCGTACCGGATTCCGGTGTTTAACCGGCTGGCCGCCCTGCCGGGCATCGATTTGCGGGTGATCTTTTGCTGCCGGCGGGAGCCCAATCGCGAGTGGAACCTGCCGCCGCTGGAATTCGACCATGGGTTCCTGCGCGAGCGGATACGCACGGTGAATGGACGCTACATTCACAACAATCCTGACGTGCTCATCGCCCTGACAAGCTTCGATCCGCAGGTGGTGGTCGGCAATGGCTTCAATCCCACGCACTTGTATGCATTGCTGTGGACGATGCTGCGCCGACGCGCCTATGTGCCTATGACTGACGGCACGCTGGAATCCGAAAAGCATCTGGGGCATGGTCATCGACGCATCCGCCGTTTTGTCTATGGCAGGGCGCCTGCGCTGATCGCTGCCAGCCGGGGTGGGCTGGCACTGTATCGCAGCTACGGTGTGGATGATCGTCGTTGTTACCTGTCGTGTCTGTGCGTGGATAACCGTCGATTTCAAATCAGCGAAGAACCCATGTCAAAAGACTGGGATTTCATCTTTTGCGGACGGCTTGAAGCGGGCAAGGCACCCGAGTTTGCGCTGCAGGTCGCCGCGCGATGTGCGCGGCAGCTGAACCGCAAAACGCGTTTACTGATCGTCGGGTCGGGCAGCCTTGAGCGCTCGCTGCGGGAAGCCGCCGCGACACTCTTGCCAGAGGTGGAGATTCATTTTCATGGCTTCGCGCGACAGGAAGAATTGCCGGCACTGTACCGGTCGGCGCGCATCTTCCTGTTTCCCACACGGGCCGATGTCTGGGGCGTGGTCGCCAATGAAGCCTGTGCCGCCGGGCTGCCAGTGATCGTTACCCCGCAAGCAGGGGTGGCAGGCGAACTCATCATTGATGGCAAGAATGGCTTCGTGCGCGAACTGAATATCGACGACTGGACATGCTGCGCACTTCGGCTCTTGCAGCATCCCGCGCGCTGCGCCGCGTTCGGGCGACATTCAGAGCTGCTGGTGGAGCCTTATCATTTCGATGCCGCCGCAAGCGGCATTGCTGAGGCTGCATACGCCGCGCTCAACCGACCGGAGAAACATCTTCAGGCGGCGGTCAGTCGGCCGGTCTGATAGTCCCGTATCGCTTGCTCGATTTCAGCGACGGTATTCATCACGAAAGGCCCGTACTGGACGATGGGCTCATTCAGAGGGCGTCCCGCCAGCAGCAGAAAACGCGCACCTGCGCTGCCTGCAATGAATTCTGCCGAGTCGCCATCCGAGAGCACAGCGCCACTATGCGTAGGCAGCATCCGCATGTCACCGGCGAGCTGAAGATTACCTTCGAACACATAAGCCATGGCATTCAGACCGCGCGGAACCGGTGCGCTGAACGAAGCCCCCGCCGGCAGCTGCACATCCAGATACATCGGTTCGGTAGTCAGCCCTGCAATCGGGCCGTCAATGGTTTGTCCGTTCAGCAGCAATCGGCCGGCGATCACCTTGACCCTTCCGCCTGACGCCAGCTCATGCACCGGAATCTCTTCGGCGGGAATGTCGCGATAACCCGCAGGCTTCATTTTTTCATTGGCAGGCAGGTTGATCCACAGCTGAAAACCACGCATCCTGCCCTCTTCCTGCTGCGGCATCTCGGAGTGAATAATGCCCCTGCCCGCCGTCATCCATTGCACACCGCCGCTTTTGAGGTCGCCCTGATTGCCCAGATGATCTTCGTGCCGCATATGGCCGTCGAGAATGTAAGTGACCGTCTCGAAGCCGCGATGAGGATGGTTCGGAAAGCCGGCGATATAGTCGCCGGGGTTATCGGATGAAAACTCATCCAGCATCAGGAAGGGATCCAGCCGCGTGCCCTCGCTGCTGCCCAGACTGCGACGAAGGCGAACGCCAGCGCCATCCGATGTGTTCATGGCGCTGATGACGCGAGCCAGCTTGCGGGGCGCGGTGTCGGACATGGTCGTGCTCTCCTGAGTGCGAGTCTCTGAAAGCGTGGATTGTAGCGTCCGGCAGCGGCCTTTGCCGGCGCTGCCCGGATTCGCCGGGTTCACAGCTGGATTCACAGCTGGATCCGTGCCACCAGCGGCAAATGGTCGGAGGCCTTGCGCGCTTCGGCATCCCGATGAACGCGGACTTCAAGCAGCCGGTGCCGTGGCCGGATCCAGATGCGGTCGAGCGCGAACACAGGCCACCGCGACGGAAACGTCGCCGGTGCCGGCACGGACCGGAAATGCGAAATCAGCCGGCGCAAGCCACGGCCCCAGACAAACCATTCATTCACGTCGCCCATCAGGATCACCGGCATTCGTTCGGAATCGAAGGCTTCCAGCAAGCGCCCGACCTGATGCGTCCGTTCCGAGGCGCGCAGGCCAAGGTGGGTCGCGATCACGCGTACTCGCTGACCGAGGCAATGAATGTCGGCATCCAGCGCACCGCGCGGCTCGCGTGTGGGCAGCGACAGATTCAGACGCCGTGTCTCCAGCACCGGAAAGCGCGACAGTATCGCATTGCCAAACCGTCGCTGCCCCACGCTGAAGGTCGGCGCTTCCACGCCAACCAGTGGCAGCCAGCCTTCGAGCTGATGCAGCACGTTGGGCCAGTGCTCGCCACCCAGCGGCACCTCCTGCAACGCCACGATATCGCCCTCCAGCCGCGACAGCACGCTGGCGATGCGCGCCGGCGAGAATTCGCCGTCGGTGCCGACCGCACCGTGAATGTTGTACGTTACGAGGGTGAGCGGAGCGACCGCCGCAGGTGTCGAACTCAGCGTCACGTTCAGGGTCACGCTCACTTACTCCGGCTCTCGTTGCTGATGCCGTCCCAGCCACTGCCGCACCAGCAGCGCAAAGCCGGTCAGCAGCAAGACAACGATCAGCAGCACACCCAGTGTCTGTTCACTGGGGCGCCGTATCGCCATCAACAAATGTTGCGCGAACAAGGTCGTCAGCAGCACGCCCGGCAGCAGGCCGATGGCGGTACCGATCACATAATCCCGCAGACGGATATGCGAGATTCCTGCAATCAGGTTGATCACGCCAAACGGAGCCAGAGGCAACAGCCGCACGACTACCACTGCGATCACGCCTCGACGCGCAATGTGCTGCGACAGCCGGTTCACTCTCGGGCCTGTCAGACGCACCACGGCCTCATGACCCAGTGATTTCCCGAGGCCATAACCGGCCAGTGCGCCGAGCACCGAGCCCAGCAGTGCATACGGTGCGCCGGGCAGCACACCAAACACCAGTCCGGTCGCCGCGATCATCAGCGTGACCGGCACCATCAGCAGACTGCCAATCACATAGGCGAGCATCACCAGCACGCCGGTGAAGGGCAAGTCGCGCAGCGATTCAGCGATCGCCAGCAGCTCGCGCAGGTTCAGGTAATCGCGCAATGGCGAGTACCGCCATGCGAGCGACAGTGCGACCAGCAGACCGGCGACCAGCATCAGCGCCCATAGTCGCCGGTGCATTGGCGCACGTGCCTCGGTGGGCAGCAGTTCGGCGATCAATGCCTCAGGGGCGATGGGTCGTTCAGGGTCGAACAAGGCATGGCGGGGTATCAGCGCATCGAGTTCGGGCAGGGTCGTCGGATCGAATGCGATCAGCTGCCGTTCCTGCGTGTTCAGCGTCTCCAGCGTTGCCAGAAACCGCCGGCCCGGACAACACGCCAACGACGTCAGCACCGTGCTGAGCGGTTGTCCGAGATGCTCGGCGAGCAGTCGCGCCTGCATTCGAATAATCGCCTCACGAATTCGGGTTTGTTCCTCCGGCGATCCGGTGCTGTCGAGACAGAGGCCGCATTCCGTGTCGCAGGCCATCGAGCGGTTGGACAGGTTCGCCGAGCCGATCAGCAGCAAACGCCCATCCATGACCAGCACTTTGCTGTGCACGTTCAGACAAACCTCGGTCAGTCCGGGAACATGAGGGCAGACCAGCCGGTAGCGTCCCTGTGCATCCATCGCGCTCAGGCGCGCATGCAAGCGCGAGCGCAACACACCCATGGTGGCCTCTTCCAGCCAGCCGCTTTGTCGGCGCGGCGAGACGATGAGGATGTCGGGCCCCTCAGGCTGCGACATCCGCGCAGCCAGTTCAGCGCCCAGCGCGCCCGAGGTGAAGTACTGATTCTCGATGTACAGGGAGTGTTGCGACTGCCGGATGATGTCCTGATGCAGATGAAGCAGCTCATGACAGGCGGGCTGATTCAAATAGGCGGGCAAGGTGCGGGATATCCCGATTTCCGCATCGGTGATATCCGCATCGACGGAGTCAGGCCACAGATCGGCGTCCGCCTTGCTGTCGTGCGTATTTACCGCTTCGATCGCCTGCTGCCCGGTGGCCTGTCGCCATCGATCGCGACATAACTCGCCCAGCGCCAAGGCGACCTCGCCCTCGACCATGGCCTGCACATCGTGGAAGGCCGCATAGCGTTTTCCGTCCGGATCGAGTCGATTCGGGTCGTCGGGCCGGTGTTCCGGCGTGTCCCATCGCGAGCGCGTCAGATCCAGCCCGCCGACGAAGGCCAGTGCGTCATCAATCACCACGATTTTCTGGTGATGGCAGCTGCCGGCAGGATGAGCGCCATCCATGCAGAAAGCCAGCCTGCGGTGCGTGCGCCACCCCAGCTTTACTGCGGGCATCCATTCTCGCTCCATCTGATAGAGCATCATGAAATCCCAGTTGAGCACATAGGCTCTGAGCGCCGGGCGCTCGCTGACGATGGCATGCAAAAAATCGCCCAACGGCTCGGGATAGCCGTCACCGGCACCCGAGGGCACCAGTTTCATGCGGCTGTCGATGTCCCAGGCAAGAATGAAAATGCTGTGCTTTGCGCGGCACAGGGCTTCGCGCAGTGCGCGAAAGTACGCCGCGGCATCGACCAGCATCGAAAATCGCGCGGCGTGCGCGATGCGCCAGACATTGTGGCCGGGGCGAAGCAGCGCCAGCGGCTCCCCGGCATCGCTAGTGGAACACTTGTCCCTGCTTTTTCCTGCTCTGAAGTAGCTGCTCAAGTTTCTCCGGACGCACGGCCTCGCTGAACAGATAACCTTGCACCCGATGGCAGGCAGTGCCGCGCAGGAAACTCAGCTGTTCGACCGTTTCCACACCCTCGGCCACTACTTTGATGTTCAAGTCCCTCGCAAGTTTGATGATGGCGGAGACAATCGCAGAATCCTCATGGTCACGCGGCAGGTTGCGTATCAGCGCAGGATCGAGCTTGAGCACATCGACCGGAAAGTCCTTGAGGAAGGACAGCGTCGACACACCAGTGCCGAAATCATCAATGCTGATCGACACGCCCAGCGACTTCAGCTGATCGAGCATGCTGCTCTGCCCTTCCCGCGCCATCACCAATGCATTTTCATTGAGCTCGATCTCCAGCATGTGCGGCGGCAGCGCCGCATCTTCCAGTGCGGATCGCAGGATGCCCGGGAACAAAGGATCCAGCAGCTGCGCAGCGGAGACATTGACTGCCATCCGTAATTCCGGCAAACCTGCGGCACGCCATCTTCCCATTTGTATGCAGGCGGCGCGCACGACCCACGCACCAAGATCATTGATCACGCCAATCTCTTCGGCCAGGGCGATCAGTGATCGGGTGGACAGCACCATCAGACCCTGATTGCGACTGCGCAGCAAGGCCTCGACGGCAACGAAGCCCAGGGTCTGCAGATCAATTTGCGGCTGGTACACCAGCTCGAAATCGCCCTGCTCCACTGATTGCCTCAGCAATTCTTCCTGAGTCTGACGTAACTGCACCTCGGTCAGCATGCTCGGCGCAAACACCCGGAAACGGTGACGGCCACTGGCCTTGGCGCGGTACATGGCCAGATCGGCTTTTTGCAGCAGATCGCCCGTTTCCTCAGCGTCCTGTGGATACATGGCGATGCCGACCGAAGCCCCGCTCTTGACGACCTGATTCTCGATCTCGTAGCCATGAGACAGCTCGCGCAAGATGTTTTCAGCAATCAGCTCGGCGGCGGCAAGCGATTTCAGGCGCGTGAGGATCACCACAAATTCGTCGCCGCCCAGCCGGGCGACGGTATCTGTCTCCCGCACGCAGCGCTGCAGGCGTTGCGCCACCAGTCGCAACAGTTCGTCTCCGGCATGATGCCCGAGGTGATCATTGATCGCCTTGAAGCGGTCCAGATCCAGCAACAGTACGGCTACTCGCGTATTGTCGCGGTCCGCATTGATCAGCGCCTCATGCAAATGCTCCATGAAGCGCGCACGATTCGGCAGACCGGTCAGCGGATCGTGATTGGCCAGGAAAAAAGCGTTTTGCTCGGCCAGCCGCCGTTCGGTGTTGTCGCGCATGATCTCGACAAAGCCCTGCACCCGTCCTTCATGATCATGCAGCGCACCCAGAGCGCCGGTACACCAGAAGCGCTGGCCATCCTTGCGCACGCGCCAGTTGTCTTCCTCGGTGCGGCCATCCAGCAGGGCCTGTCGCAACAGCCGCTGGGGTTCTTTTTTTTCACGGTCTTCCGGGGTGAAGAAGATCGACACATGACTTCCGACCACCTCTGGCTTGCGATAGCCCAGTATCCGTTCGGCGCCCGGGTTCCAGCTGACGATATGGCCTGACTTGTCCAGCATGAAGATCGCATAGTCGGTTGTGCCCTCGACCAGCAGGCGGAAATGCTCTTCAGCTCTTTGCAGTTCCTGCAGCGCGCGATGGCTCTCCGTCACATCACGGAAAACATCGACCGCGCCGATGATTTTTCCTTCGGGATCTTTCAGCGGCGCTGCGGAATGGCTGAGGGTCACCGACAGGTCGCGACGACGGTCGTACAGCGACAGCTCATGATCAGCGACGGTTTCGCCATTCAGTGCGCGCACCAGCGGATGCTGATGCCAGAGGCGAAAGCTTTCATTCTTTCTGGCTTCGCTCGCATGCGCACGTCGTATTTGCGCAAGCCGGGTCAAGGGCTCCTCCAGCTTCAGCATGAGCTCGGCTGAACGATTGACCAGCAAGGTCTTGCCGTCCTGATCGCAGACGATCACGCCCTCGGTCATGCTGTCCAGTATTAGCCTGAGGATCTCGGTCTGCTGGCGCATCAGCCGCTGATGATCGCTTTGCTCCGTAATATCGGTGGCGCTGCAAATCACTTGTCGCAGCCTGCCATCTTCATCACGCAGGGCGGGCACCGCCCTCACGTGCAAACGGCACCATCGGCCCTCGGCATGCCGGATACGGTAATCGACCTGCTCGGTGTTGTGGTCACCCAGATCCGTCAGCTTGTCACACCAGTGGCGCAGCGACACCAGATCGTCGGGATGAAAGATCCGCGCGTCCCTGCCGAACCCGGAGGCGAGAAAAGCCTCCTTGCTGATACCAAGCATGGGTTCAAGACGGGCGTTGGTGTACACATGCCGACCCAGCGGCAGGTCATGAACGAAGACCAGGTCCGGCAGCAGCGCAAGCCATCGCTCGATGGCTGCCGAATCCAGGGAGGTGAAATTCGATGAAATAGTCATCAGCGGATCGGCGCGTTCAGTCTCGGTTTTTTTCAAGCGTGTCCCTGTGGAAGCGATCTGGAAGCGATCTCTGACCAGACCGGACAACCCGAACTCACCGCATCATGGCCATAGAGCTGAATGATGGCCCGATGTTAAAAGCGCAGCGGTGATATTTAGGCAAAATCCGATTGACGAAAATCAAGATTCTTGAATCTGGGTAATTTGTTCAGCGCGGGCTGCGACCTGATCCCGCCGGTTCGGCAGGCAGCGCTGGGCGCGGGTTAAGATGAGGTCTGGTTCAACAGGGACAGATTGGCATGGAATATCCGGTCATCGACAGCATCATCTCTCCAGAGGGCAAGCTGGAAATCTTGTCCAAGGCGGAAATCGCCCGCCTGCTGGATCCCGGACACACCGGCCTCTATCAGAGCTTCCGCAATTGTGCGTTGGCAGTCTTGAGCACGGGAAACTATCTGGATGATGGCAAAGCGCTGATGGAACGCTACCCCGACTTCGATATTCGGGTCGTGCACCGGGAGCGCGGCATCAAGCTGGATATTCGCGGAGCACCGGCCTCGGCCTTTGTGGACGGAGAAATGATCCGGGGCATACGGGAACACTTGTTCGCGGCGCTGCGTGACATCGTGTTCACGGCCAGCGAACAACCCTCGCCCGATGAAGGCGAACCCAACAGCACGCGATTGACCGATTTCGTCTTCCACATTCTGCGCAACGCAGACATCATGCAGCGTGCTCAGGATCCGAAACTGGTGGTCTGCTGGGGCGGGCATTCAATATCGCGCACCGAGTACGATTATTCGAAACGGGTCGGCTACGAGCTTGGTCTGCGCGGGCTGGATATCTGCACCGGCTGCGGACCGGGGGCGATGAAGGGCCCGATGAAAGGCGCCACGATAGGTCATGCGAAGCAGCGCATTGCCAATGGCCGCTACCTCGGCTTTTCCGAACCGGGCATCATTGCTGCGGAATCACCGAACCCTATCGTCAATAATCTGGTGATCCTGCCGGATATTGAAAAGCGGCTCGAAGCCTTTGTGCGTGCCGGTCACGCGATCATTGTCTTCCCCGGCGGCGTGGGCACGGCGGAGGAGATTCTTTATCTGCTGGGCATTCTGCTGCACCCGAAAAATCACGACCAGTCTTTCCCGCTGATCTTCACCGGTCCTCCGGAATCAGCGGCCTATTTTTCCCAGATCGATGCGTTCATTGGCGCCACGCTGGGGCCGAAAGCGCAGGAGCTCTATCAAGTAATCATCGACGATCCTGCGGCGGTGGCCAAGGCCGCGCAGGCGGGCATAGCCCGCGTCAGAGAGTATCGCAAGGCCCACGGCGATGCGTATTACTTCAACTGGAAACTGCATATCGACCATGCATTTCAGCAGCCATTTATTCCGTCGCATGCATCGATGCGATCGCTTAGTCTGCACAAGCAGCAGCCCGAGCATCATCTGGCCGCCAACCTCCGGCGCGCGTTCTCAGGCGTCGTGGCGGGCAACGTGAAGCTTCAGGGCATACAAGCGATTGAGAAGCATGGCCTGTTCGAGATACAAGGCGATTCTGCGCTCATGGCACAGCTCGACGAGCTACTCTCGGCCTTCGTCGATCAGGGGCGGATGAAACTGCCGGGCTCGGTGTACAAGCCCTGTTATCGGATCATCCGGTAAGCCGTGGAAGCCGCTTATCCCGGTGTGCGCCTGGGTAAAAACCTGCCGACCTTGCCCATGTACTCCGCATAATCCGGAAAGGCTTGCAGCAGTAGCGCTTCCTCCATCACGGCTTTGGTGTTCAGGACGGCATACAGCAGCACCAGAAGCACCAGCTTGAACGGGCTGGCGTACAGCACCACCGCCGCCACCGCGAACCAGAGCACGCACACATACATGGGATGACGGACCAGCGCATAGGGGCCATCCAGTACCAGCTGACTGCCCTCGCGCAGGCTTGGGCGGATATTGAAGTTTCCGGGGCGGTTGTGCATCAGCGTCCAGATACCCAACGCCAGCGCAGGCAAGGACAGCAAGGCCGCAGGAAGGATGAACCGGATCTCGCTGAACGGCCAGATCAGCAGCCCAATCAGCAAGAATTGCACGGCGACGATCAGACGCTCTTTCATGCCGTCTCTGCCCTCAGCAAAGCCAACTCCGCATCGCCCAAATAGCGCCATTGACCTTCTTCCAGTCTCAGCGATTCCAGGGTCAACCCGCCAATCGCGATGCGTTGCAACGCGGCGCAATGATTGCCGGCGGCCGCCAGCATGCGCTTGACCTGATGGTATTTGCCCTGCTCCACCACGATTTCCAGCTGATGTTCGCCACGCGGTTCGCAGACCAGCGCGGCCAGTGGCGCGGGCTCGTCAATCAGCTGAACACCCTCCAGCAAGGCTTGCACCAGCGCGGGCGTGACCGGATCCTGAGTCGTGGCCAGATACCGCTTGGGCACATGCCGCTTCGGCGAGGACATCGCGTGGTTAAAACTGCCGTCATCCGTCAGCAGCAGCAGACCGGTCGTGTCATGGTCCAGCCGACCAATGGCCTGCACCTCACGCCAGCTGAAAGGTTCCGGCAGCAGGCTCATCACACCGGGATGATGGCTGGGCTTGCGCGAGCACTCCACATTGGGCGGCTTGTTCAGCGCGAGGTAGACAAATTCACGATACTCCCAGTCTTCGTCAAACAGCCGAAAGCGAAGCCCTGTAGTCTCAAAGCTCTGCTTGTAGTTCGTGACGACCGCGCCATCAATGCTGACCTCACCCTCTTCGATCAACTGCCGGCACCATTTGCGTGTGCCAAAGCCCTGCGATTGCAGTATCCGATCCAGACTCAATGTACTCATGCCGGCACTGTAGCAGAGACAGTGCCGCCGGTCGTTCGAAGCGCTTATTGAGCAGCGCCGGTGCTGCTGCCCGCCGTCCCCGAGCTGCCCGACGCATCCTGCCGGCTGGATTGCTGCTTTGACTTTTTGGTTTTCTTCACTTTCTTTGCTTTTTTCTTGGGAGGCTTGGTTTCGTCTCCGGAGGCTCCGGTGTCACTGCCACTCTGCCCGGACATGCCCTCGGCTTTGCGCTCAACCTCGGCTGCGCGCGACGGGCTGGTGCTTTCTCTGACACCATCGCTGCTGGAAGTCTGCGCAAACGACCCGCCTGAGACGACTATCAGCAACAGAAAAAGACGGGTAACGAATTTCTTCATAAAGCCTCCAAGCGCTGTCTGCATCAGAACGAACGGGATATCCCGGCTGCCATTCAGACAGAGCAAGAGGCTTGTAGTTTCATCAAGAAGGCATGCAGAGGCGGCAAGATTGACGCGCCTTGAATGGCGCGCCACAGAGCGAGGACACGCTTAACGCGGGTTATCGGTATCGCGATCTTCCGGGGGCAATGCCCCTGCTGTATCGGAAGAGGGAGTTACCTGATCCTCGTTACTCGCCTCATTGTTCTGATCGATCACGGAGGATTCATTGAGGGATTCTTTGCGAGGCTGCGCACTGGCCTTTCTCTGCCAGCGTTCCAGCAGACGTGCAACGGCGATACGCTCCTGAGATCTCGCAAAATCGACCGCGTCCAGCCCCAGCTCGTTTTTCAACAGCACGTCCGCGCCCTCTTCCAGCAACAGCAGCACGACTTTGTCATGACCTGCGCGCGCGGCCATCATCAGGGGTGTGGTCTTGTTTGGTGATTCGGCATCGATATACGCTGAATGCGCAAGCAGATCACGAACGATAGGCAGGCTTCCGGAAGCCGCCGCATAGTGCAGCGCGGTCCAGCCGGGCCGGTTGATCTCGGCGCCCTTCTCTATCAGTCGTGAGGCAGCGCTGACTTCACCGTTGAAAGCGGCGATCATCAGCGCTGTATCGCCATTGCGCGAACGGGCATCGAGCTGAACGCCCGGGGTGTTCAGCAGCAGGCCAAACACCTTCCAGGATTTTTTTCGGACTGACAGTATCAGTCCGGTGTCAAAGCGCTCAGGCTCGATGGTGTTGGGATCAAAGCCCCGCTGCAGCAGCTGGCGGCAGCGGTTCGCATCATCGAGCTGAATGGCATCGAACCATTCGCTGTACGAATCCGGCTTGCGCGACAAGGGCTGCAGCAGGCGCTCCAGCCCCGGCAGCACAGCAGCTGCCAGCAATTGCCGGCGGTCGGGATCGTGGCCCGGCTCATGCGGTTGAGCGAGATTCATGCGGGTGCAGGAAGACGAAACAGCTGCCGGAAATTGCGCGTGGTGGCTTCAGCCAGTGTCGCCAGCGGCACTTCTTTCAGGTCGGCGAGGAATTCGCCCACATGCCGGACGAAACCGGGCTCATTGGTCTTGCCGCGCTTCGGGACCGGCGCGAGATAAGGCGAATCGGTTTCGATCAGCATGCGATCCAGCGGCACGGCGCGGGCAACCGCCTGCAGCTCCCGGGCATTCTTGAAAGTGACGATGCCGGAGAATGAAATATAAAAGCCCATAGCCATCGCAGCTTCGGCGACCGCCAGACTTTCGGTGAAACAGTGCATCACGCCGCCAGCACCACCGGCATCGGTGCCGGCCTTTTCTTCGCGCATCAGCCGCAGGGTGTCTTCCGAGGCCGATCGGGTATGAATGATCAGCGGCTTGCCGCTCTCGCGCGAGGCGCGAATGTGTACGCGAAAACGCTCGCGCTGCCACTCAAGATCACCCTGCAGACGGTAATAATCGAGCCCGGTCTCGCCAATGGCCACGATACGCGGATGTTCGGCGAGCCTGACCAGCCCGGCCACGGTAGGCTCTTCGGTGGCTTCATAGTCGGGATGTACACCGACGGATGCGTAGATATTCGCGTGGGCCTCGGCCAGTGCCAGCACCCGAGGGAATTCGGGCAAGGTGACCGATACGCACAGGGCTTCGCTGACCTGATTGGCCTGCATCGTGCCGAGTATTTCTGGCAGACGATCGGCCAGCTCGGGGAAATCAATATGGCAATGAGAGTCGACGAACATGACAACAGCCGGTGAATGGCGAACCGGCGGTATTGTACGCCGGCCCTCGCCACGTCACAGGGTGTGCGTGGATCGGGACGCGCCCAGCGAGGTTCCCAGCAAGGCTTCGATTCTTCTCTTGAGCGAGCGGCCGGCCTCGTCGTCCGCGAAGTGCACGCCGAAACCCTGGGTATGGTGATTGCCCGCGCCGGGCGGCGTGATCCAGACAATTTTTCCTGCGACGCGATATCGTTGTTCGTCCTGCATGAGCGTGAGCAGCAGGAAGACTTCGTCACCCAGCCGGCATGGCCGGGTACCCGGCACGAACAGGCCGCCGTGCCTGAGAAAAGGCATGTAAGCCGCGTACAGCGCTGCGCGATCGCGAATCGCGAGCGAGACAACGGAAGGACGGAGTGTATTGTCGGCACTGGACTGCTCTTGCATGGTGTCGGCCTGTCGTAAAAATCACTGCCGACAGACCGGGCATCACAGGGGGTGATCAGGCAGCCGCACGTGGCAACTGCATCAGCCGGGCATAGTCGAGCAGCATGTCTTCGATGAATAGCCGCGCGGACAACGGATGTTCCGAGACCGCACGACGTGAACCTGCGTCCCGCAGCGCCTGCTGCAGGCTCTCGGCACTGAGTCGTGCGGCGAGCGCTTCAAGGCTCTTGCGGTGATGCGGGTAGTAGCGTACCCGGCCGGCGAGTTTCAGGGTCAGCAGGTCATAGAGCCAGCGCTGCAGCCATGCCACCAGCTGTGTCAGAGACACTTTCTGTAGCCGTTCGGCCACGACCAGCGCCGCCGCCGTGTCAGGCCGCGCGAGGTGCGACAGCCATTCTTCCTGTACCGCAGAGAATTCGCCGTGGGCAGCTTCCAGCGCTGCCAGCGGCGCACCGCCTTGTTCTGCCAGCCACTGGCCGGGCTTGCTCACTTCCTGCGATTGCAGCCAGGCGAGCGCCGCCTCCGCAGCGGGCATTTGCAGCGGAAACTGCCGGCAGCGGGAAAGAATCGTCGGCAAGAGACGATCAATGCGATGCGTCACGAGCAGAAACACCGTGTCCGGTGGCGGCTCTTCCAGCGTCTTGAGCAGGGCATTCGCTGAAGCCGCATTCAGGGCTTCTGCCGGATAGAGCATGATCACCCGGAGTCCTGCGCGATGCGTGGACACATTCATGAACGTGGCCAGCGAGCGTACCTGTTCAATACGGATATCGCGTGATGGCGTCTTGCTCGTCGCCGGTTTTTTCGCCGTGCTGTCGTCGGCGTCGGGGCTGGCTTCGTCGTCTTCGGCATCCAGTGCCTCAGGACGCACGCGCCGGAAATCCGGATGACTGTACTGCGCAAACCAGCCGCAGGACGCACATTCGCCGCACGCATGTCCTTCGACGTCGGGGCTTTCGCACAGCAGGGACTGCGCCGCATGCTCGGCAAAGGCCACCTTGCCGATGCCCTCAGTGCCGTGAAACAGCACCGCATGCGGCAGGCGCTCGCGCATCTGCTGCCACCGTTGCCAGTCGGCCGTTTGCCAGGGGTAAAGGGATTCAGTCATGGGCGGCTGTGGCATCAGAGCGCAGCAACGAGCTGCTCCAGCTGACGACTGACGTCATCCAGCGGCTGTGTGGAGTCGATCACGCGTATGCGCTGAGGGAATTCCTTTGCTCGCTGCAGATAGACGTTTCGCACGCCGGCAAAAAAATCCTGCTGCTCCTGCTCGAATTTATCCAGCGTGCGGTTCTTGTCCAGCCGCTGACGGGCGACGTCAAGCGGAACGTCGAACAGCAGCGTCAGATCAGGCTGCAAGTCGGCATGCACCCATTGCTCCAGCGAGCGCAGCTTGTCCAGCGACAGCTGACGACCGCCGCCCTGATAAGCAAAGCTGGCATCGGTGAAGCGATCAGAGATCACCCAGTCACCGCGCTCCAGTGCGGGGGCGATCAGCCGGGCAATGTGCTCGCGGCGGGCGGCAAACATCAGCAGAGCCTCGGTCTCGAGATGCATCTTTTCATGCAATAGCAGCTCTCTGAGACGCTCTCCGAGCGGCGTACCGCCGGGCTCGCGGGTGGTGATGACGCTCTTTCCGCGGGCGCGCAGAAAGGCGGCGATGCCCTCGACATGCGTCGACTTGCCGGCGCCGTCGATGCCCTCGAAGGTAATGAATTTTCCTTTGGCCATAGGTGCTGCTTTACTGTGAACGGCGCTGATAGCGATTCACCGCCCGATTGTGATCATCGAGATTGTCCGAGAATTCGCTGCTGCCGTCACCACGGGCAACGAAATAAAGATCCTTGCCCTGCACCGGATTCAGTGCCGCATCGATCGCCGCGCGGCCCGGCAAGGCAATCGGTGTCGGCGGCAGTCCCGGTCGCAGATAGGTGTTATAGGGGGTATCGGTCAGCAAATCCTGCTTGCGGATGTTGCCATCGAAGCGTTCACCCATACCGTAGATCACGGTCGGATCAGTCTGCAGCAGCATCCCGCGACGCAGCCGGTTGATGAATACCGAGGCAATGCGCTTTCGCTCCTCCGCTTTGCCCGTTTCCTTCTCGACGATCGAGGCCATGATCAGGGCTTCATAGGGGTTGTCGTACGGCAGCTCAGCCGCGCGCGCCTCCCAGGCTTGCCTGAGCTTTTTCATCAGCTGCTGGTGGGCCTGCTGGTAAATCTGCAGGTCGCTGCTGCCGCGCTCGAATACATAGGTGTCCGGATAAAAAATCCCTTCGGGGTGTGGGAATCCCGGCGCGACTTTGTCCAGCAACTGCTCCAGGCTCATCTCTGCGCTGTCATGCCGTAGCCACTGCTGCCGGGCCAGCTCGGCGCGCATCTGCTCAAAGGTCCAGCCCTCGATGATGGTCAGGGATTCCTTGATCGTGTTGCCTTTGACCAGCATGTCGACCAGTCCGAGCGGCGTGGTGCCCGGCATCAGGCGGTAGCTGCCGGGCTTGATCACACTTCCCTTGCCCAGTCCGCGCGCAAGAAATTCCATCAGCAGCGGCGGCGCGTGCACGCCCGCCGCATGTACTTGTTTCATGGCCGAGCGCAAGCCGCTGCCCGAGGCAATGCTGAACTCCACCGGCGCGCTGCCGGCCGCCAGCAGCGGATCGCGCGTCCAGTAGACCAGGAATGCACTGGCCGCCATCACCAGCAGCACGGCCAGTGCGAGAATCTTCTTGAACACCCCGGTTCCCCCGTCCTGTTACTTATTCAGCATCGACGCGATTTTTCATGCGCCTCTATAATTCGCCACATTGCGTAATGATAGCGTCCCACTGCAAGCGACCCGGATTTCATGGCTGAGCAACAAGGTTTCATTTCCCTCCTGTCGGATCCCGGCGTTATCCGAGCCTCGGGCGAAGAGGCCCGTCACTTCCTTCACAATCAACTGACCAATGACATCGAAAATCTGGCTGCAGACGATGTCCGGCTGGCTGGCTATTGCTCGCCCAAGGGGCGGTTGCTGGCCAGTCTGCTGGCCTGGCCGGTCGAGGACGCGATCCTGCTGATGCTGCCCAGAAGCCTGCTGCCGGGTTTCCATAAACGGCTGCAGATGTTTGTGCTGCGCTCGAAGGTCAGGCTGGAGGACATCAGCGATACGCTGGCCGTGGTGGGCGTCGGCATGCCGGATGGCGAGCATTTTCCCTTGCTGGCGGGTGCGGCCTACCGTAGCCAGCCCGTTGCCGGTGGACGGCTGATCCGGCTGGCCGATAGTCAGGGATTGCGCCGGGCGCTATGGGTCGGGCCGGCAGCGCAACGCGATGCGTTGTTTCAGGCACTGCCATCAGACCTGCCGCAGCAGCCGGAAGCGTACTGGCGCTGGCTCGACATTCAGGCGGGGGTGCCGCAGATACTCGAAGCCACCCGCGAGCAGTTCGTGCCGCAGATGGTGAATTTCGAACTGGTGGGCGGCGTGAATTTCCGCAAGGGCTGCTACCCGGGGCAAGAGATCGTCGCGCGCAGCCAGTACCTCGGCAAGCTCAAGCGCCGGATGCTGCTGGCCCGTGTCGATGTCGCCGACCTTGATGCCGCGGCACCGGGTACCGAGGTGTTCTCCGATGCCGATCCCGACCAGCCCGCCGGCATGATCGTCAATGCTGAACGCGGTCCGGGAGGCCTGATCGACTGTCTGGTCGAGATCAAGACGGAGGCTGCCGAATCGCCCGTTCATCTGGGCAGTGCCGGCGGTCCGCTGCTGCAGTTCGGCGCACTTCCCTACTCGCTCGAATCGACCGTCTGAGATGGATATCTACGTGTACTACCGCGTACCTCTGGCCAATGCTTCTATCTTGCGACCAAGGCTTCAGGCGATGCAGCAGTCGCTGGCCGAGCAGCACCAGATTGCCTGCCACCTGAAGCGCCGGCCCGAACTCAGCGAGGGATGTCAGACCTGGATGGAGGTCTATCAGCAGGTGCCCGAACATTTTGCATCCGCGCTCTCCGAGGCCGTCGCCGCTGAGGATCTGATGACCCTGATCGCCGGTGAGCGCCACCTCGAAACCTTTGTGGATATCAACGCATGTGCCTGATCGTTTTCGCGTGGAAGCTGCTGCCCGAATGCCCGCTGGTGCTGGCCGCCAATCGCGATGAATTTTTCGACCGGCCTGCACAAGCCGCGCACTGGTGGGACGATCATCCGGTGATCTACGCCGGACGCGATCTGCAGGCCGGTGGCACCTGGCTGGGCGTGAACCGCTCAGGCCGTTTCGCGGCGCTGACGAATATCCGTAAAGGCGGCGAGCGTCGCTCGGATGTGCGCTCGCGGGGTGAACTGGTCGCCGGCTTTCTGCAATCCGACGTCAGTGCGGAGGATTATCTTGCCAGCGTTCGCGAGCGCGCTGCTGACTACAACGGATTCAATCTGCTGCTGGGTGACCACCAGCGAAGCTTCTGGTTCACCAATGAGGGTGGCACCGCCATGCGCCAGCTGGAGCCCGGCATTTACGGATTGTCGAATGGTTCACTCGATACGCCGTGGCCCAAGGTGTTGCGCGCGAAAGCGCAATTTTCCAGCCTGTTGTGTCAGGGTGCGCCCGATGATGCGTATTTCGAGATGCTGTCGGATACCACGCGCGCTGCCGATGTCCGCCTTCCGGATACCGGTGTGTCGCTGGAATGGGAACGCCTGCTCTCGCCGATCTGCATCGAGTCGCCGGACTACGGCACCCGCGCCTCCACGCTGCTGCGCGTGAACAGCGGCGGACAGGCGCAGCTGATCGAGCGCGTGATTCGCTGACGTTCTCCGCGGTGTCGTCTAGCGTAAACGCTTGCGCATCAGCCGATGCGGCATGTCGGCTTCGATGAACTCCTCGCCCTCGACCACGAAACCCTGCCGCTCATAGAAAGGCACGGCGTGGGTCTGCGCATGCAGCACGAGTTCCTGATGGCCGTCCTGTCGGGCATGATCGAGCAAGGCAATCAGCACCTGCTTCCCAATGCCCTGACCGCGCAGCGACTGGCTGACCGCCATGCGCCCGATATGACCATCCGGCAGCAGACGACCGGTCGCCACGGGTCGGCCTTGCTGATCATAGGCCACTGCATGGGTGCTGACCTCGTCGCCCTCATCCCATTCCAGCTCGACGGGCACGTTCTGCTCGATGACGAACACCTCAATACGTACCTTCTGCGCATCTTCTCGCAGATTGCCCCAGTCACCAGTGACAATGCGTATGCTCATCGGGCGGCAGTCTTCACACGTTCACGGGCAGCGCTTTTTCAAAGCGGATCAGCACATCCCGCCAGTCCTGCGGCACCGGCACGCTCTTGCGCACCCGGCTGTCGGCATGCACGTACATCATCTCGCCGGAGACCAGCAAGTCATCGCCCTTGAAGATTTCCAGCACAAAGCGCATCGAGCTGCGGCCCAGCTCCGCGCAGCGAACGCCGATTTCCAGCACGTCGTCAAAGCGCGCGGGGGCGTGATAGTCGATGCCGGCCTTGCGGGCGAACAGCTCCAGCCCGGCGTCGGCCTGAGCGATCACATCCGGCAAACCCGTCTCGCGCCAGTATTCGGTGAACGCGACATCGAAATAATTCAGGTAGTTGCCATTGAAGACGATGGCTTGCATGTCCACCTCAGACCAGCGCACCCGCAGCGTATGAAAGAAAGAAAAGTCCTGTTTGGCCATCGTAGATGTCGTCGCGCAGTGAGTTATTCGGAGAGAAAACGCTCGATCAGCTGATTGATACGCACGGGCTGCTCATGCACGACCCAGTGCGTGGCTTCGGGAATGCGCTCGATGATCAGGTCATCGACCAGTTCGGGCAGGTCGTCCAGCAATGGCGGCAGCAGCGCTTTGTCCTGCAGTCCCCAGATCACGCGCACCGGAACATGGCAGTGAAAATCTGCCGGGTTCAGCGACAATTTGCTGGCACCGGGATCGTCGGCGGTCGGCGGATACAGCGGCGTCGCACGGTAGTAATTGACACCTCCCGACAGGCCGCGCGCCCAGCTGGCGTGATACTTCTGCCGGGTGGATTCATCGAACCAGTGATCCGACGGCCTGCCCATGCCAAGCATCAGCTGCTCCATCACACGGAAACCATCTTTGGCGAGTGCCTGTTCCGAGCCGCTCGCGCGCAGCCAGTTCATGTAGGCGCTGGCTTGCTGCTGCTCCGGATCATTTGCCAGAGCCTGTGCAAACGCATACGGATGCGTCGCATTGATGATGATGAGGCGTTCCAGCATTGCCGGCTTGCTGATCGCGATATTCCACGCGATCGCGCCGCCCCAGTCATGCGCGACCATCATGCAGCGCTGATAGCCAAGATGAGCGATCAGCTGTTCGATATCCTGCGTGATCAGCTTCGGGCGGTAATCCGACACGTCTTTGGGCATGTCGGACAAATTGAAGCCACGCAGGTCGGGCGCGACTGCATAGAACCGGTCGCCAAAGGCCGATAGCTGCGCCTGCCAGGCAAACCAGAATTCGGGAAATCCATGCAGGAAGATCAGCAGCGGCCTGCCCCGCTCGCCGGCGCTCGCATAATGCAGGCGCAGGCCGTTCGGCAGCGACGCATACTGCCCCGCCTGAATGACGGTGCTCACCCGCCCTCGCCTTTCAGGCCGGCCTGCAGCTTTTCGCGGACATGCGGCACCGCTTCATACGGATCGCTCGGGTTGCGGCCGGCGAGGATGTCTTCCATGCGTCGCTGCACATTGCCCAGCGAGCCGGGGTGCGAATAGATGTAGAACGTGCCGTCGCGTATCGCATCAAACGTGCGCTGCGCTACTTCGCTTGCCGTCACTTTGCCGGATGAGACGGCCTTTTCCAGCACGGTCTGCGAGATCTGCTGACTGACCGTCGGCTTGCCTGCAGTCTGCACATCGTCAGGCCGGTGCTTGTGCGACTGACTGATCCCTGTCTGCACAAAATACGGGCACAGCACTGACGCGCCAATCGGCGCCTCCACCAGCGACAGATCGTGATACAGGCTCTCGGACAGAGACACCACCGCATGCTTGGACACGTTGTAGATGCCCATGGTCGGCGGATTCAGCAAACCAGCCATCGATGCCGTGTTGACGATATGGCCTTCGTAGGCCGGATCTTTTTTCGCGCAATCGAGCATGATGGGCGTGAACACGCGCACGCCATGGATTACGCCCCAGACATTCACGCCGAGCACCCACTCCCAGTCGGCCTGCGAGCTCTCCCACACCAGACCGCCGGCGCCGACGCCGGCATTATTGAACACCAGATGCACGGCACCAAATGCGTCCATCGCCGCCTTCGCCAGTGCTTCGATCTGTTCCGCCTTGCGCACATCGCAGAGCTGCGCGACAACTTCAGTGCCCTTCGCACGCAGCTCGGCGGCGGTCGCCTCAAGCGCTTCTTTCTGCACATCGGCCAGCACCAGTTTCATGCCCAGGCTCGCGCCCAGCAGGGCAAATTCTTTTCCAAAGCCGCTGGCGGCACCGGTGATGACCGCGACGCGGCCGCTGAAATGCTTCATGGGTTCCTCAGATCAGTCTGACCAGTTGTTTGCCAAAATTCTTGCCGCGCAAGAGGCCGATGAATGCCTCGGGGGCGGATGCCAATCCTTCCGCGATCGATTCCCTGAACTTGAGCTTGCCCTCGGCGACCAGAGTGCCCAGCTCGCCCAGCCCGGTTGGCCACAAGTCCATGTGCTCGGACACGATAAAGCCCTGCATCGTCAGCCGCATCGACAGCACCGCGTGCAGGTTATGCACGGGCATCGGCTGGCCATCGTAGCCCGATATCAGCCCGCACAGCGCAATACGGCCATAGGGATTCATACGCGCGAGCACCGCATCCATTACCGCACCGCCGACATTCTCGAACAGTCCGTCGATCCCATCGGGCGCAGCTGCCTTCACGTCCTTGAACAGATTGCCGCCCTTGTAGTCGATGCAGGCATCGAAGCCCAGCTCATCGACGACGTAGCTGCACTTTGCCTTGCCGCCGGCAATGCCGATCACGCGGCAACCCTTCAGTTTGGCGAGCTGGCCCACCACGCTGCCGACCGCGCCACTGGCCGCAGTCACTGCGATGGTCTGGCCGGCGTTCGGCTGAATGATCTGGTTCAGTCCGTACCAGGCGGTCATGCCGGGCATGCCGACTGCGCCGAGGTAAGCGGATAAGGGAATCTTGCTGGTGTCAACGCGCTTGAGCAATGCGCCATCCGACACACCGATCTCGCTCCAGCCGAACATGCCGACCACTTTATCGCCGACCTTGAATTTCGGATGTTTCGATTCAATCACCTCGCCTGCGGTGCCGCCGATCATGACGTCATCCAGCGCCTGCGGCGCGGCATAGCTTTTCACATCCTCCATGCGCATGCGCATATAGGGGTCGAGCGACAGAAAATGATTGCGAACCAGTAGCTGACCGTCGGAGATCACCGGCATGGGCTTGCTCTCCAGACGAAAATTCTCCGGCGTGACTGCCGCCCCTTTGGGTCGCGACGCCAGTACGATCTGCTGATAAGTGCTCATGTCATCTCCGCTCATAGCTTCTCCTTCACAGCTTGCTGGCGATATCCAGCCGCTTGATGTATTTGAACGTGCCCATGGCCTTGGCCACCAGCCGGTCGCCATCACGGATCTCCCCCTCGCAAAAGCACAGGGTGGTCGAGCGATGAAAGGCGTGGCCGGTCGCGATGATGCGACTGCCCGGTTTGCCGCCCGGCTGCAGAAAGCTGGTCTTCATTTCGACCGTGACTGCAGCGCGCGCCTCCGGATCGAGTGAGCGTCCGGCCAGCGACATCACCACATCAAGCAGCGTCATGGTGATGCCACCGTGGGTGACATACCAGCTGTTCATGTGGCGATGCTCGAGGGTCAGCGCAATTTCTGCGCGGCCGCCCTCCATCTGGACGAACTCTACGCCCAGATGCTCCGGGAACGGTATATCGAAGGGGAAGGTTTTGGGCTGGTCCATCAGATGATGATGGAGGACACGCCACCGTCCACGGCGAGTGTCTGGCCAGTGATGTGCTTGCCGGCGTCGGTCGCGAACAGCAGCACCGCGCCTTTCAGGTCTTCTTCATCGCCGAGGCGGCGCAGGGGCGCGCGCTCGGCGGCTGCATCGCCCATTTTTTCCAGCAGGCCGCGCGACATTTTGGAAGGGAAGAAGCCCGGTGCCAGCGCATTGACGGTAATGCCGTATTTTCCCCACTCACCGGCCAGCGTGCGGGTGAAGTTGATGACCGCCGCCTTCGAGGTGTTGTAGGCCAGCGTTTGCATGTCCGGCCCATTGCCGGACAGACCGGCGATGGAGGCGATGTTCACGATGCGGCCATAGCGGCGCGGAATCATTGACTGCTTGCCCACGGCTTGCGACAGCAGGAAGATGCTGCGCACGTTCAGGTTCATCACCTTGTCCCAGGCGTCCAGCGGATGATCCTCGGCTGGCGCGCCCCAGGTGGCACCGGCATTGTTGATCAGGATGTCGATATGACCGAGCTGCTTCATCGCGGCATCAACCAGCGGCGCGACGGCGCTTTCTTTCGACAAATCGCTGGCGACGGCCATCACCTCGATGCCGCGCTGCTTCAAATGAGCGACCGCGTCGTCCAGCTCAGCCTGCTTGCGCGAGGTGATCACCAGACGCGCGCCCTGCTCGCCCAGTGCCTCGGCCATCTGCAGACCAAGGCCGCGAGAGCCGCCCGTGATCAGTGCGGTCTTGCCGCTCAGGTCAAATAATTCTTTGATCGTGTGCATGGGTCTTTGCCTTTGTTGTTCTGATGGTGTGCTTCACACGTGATTACACTTCATAGTCCATGCATTGCCGTGCCTGACGCACCGCCGCCACGAAGGGCTTGAGCGCCACATGCTGTGGATGATTCTGATACGCGTCGAGCGCGGCAGCGGATTCGAATTCCGAGTAGAGCACTACATCGTAGGTGCATTCGAGACCGGGCTGTGCGATCGCCACCTCGAAGGTTCGCATGCCGGGCACAAGGCCGGCACAGGCGTCCAGCAGGGTTTTCATCTTGAGTGCGTTGCTCGCCTTGTCAGCGCCCTCTGCGTGGTCTTTCAATTGCCACATCACGATATGCTTGATCATGCTTGCTTTGTGTTTTTTACGGTGGGGTCAGAACCACGCATCCTGCATGTCCAGCGTGGTCGTGTCCAGTGTTGCCAGCAAATCGAGCTGGGCATCGACGCGCGGTAGTTCATGGCGGAAGAACCATTTGGCGGCCTGCAGTTTGCCCGCATAAAAATGGCTGTCAGGCTGCTGGGATCTCAGGGCGGTCAATGCCTGCTCCAGCCAGATCCAGCTGATCACCAGATGCCCGAAAGCTTCGAGGTACAGCGTTGCATTGGCGAGCGTGACATTCAGGTTATCCGCGCCGTGCAGCACGCGCGTGACTTCCTGCAGGCGCTGCCAGCGAGTACGCAATGCACCGCCCAGCTCTTTCAGATCCCCGCTCTCCGCTTGTGCCAGCGTTGCGTTCACGCGCGTCGACAACAGCGCAAGCGCACGACCATCGTGCATCACGACCTTGCGTCCCAACAGGTCGAGCGCCTGTATGCCGTGCGTTCCTTCGTGAATCGGATTGAGCCGGTTGTCGCGATACATCTGCTCGACATCGTACTCGCGCGTATAGCCATAACCGCCATGCACCTGTATCGCGAGATTATTCCCTTCCAGGCACCATTGCGAAGGCCAGGATTTGGCGATCGGCGTGAGGATATCCAGCAGCAGCGTCGCTTCCTGCCTTGCGCTTTCGTCGTTAGCGGTCTTTTCTTCATCGACCAGTAGCGCACAGTACAGAATCAGCGCCAGTCCGCCCTCGGCATAGGCTTTCTGCGCCAGCAGCATCCGGCGAATGTCGGTGTGCTGAATGATGGGCACCTGCGGCTGGGCAGGATCTTTGTTTTGCGGATGTCTTCCCTGCGGACGGTTACGTGCATAGTCGAGCGCGTGCAGATAACCGGTGTAGCCGAGCATGACTGCGCCCAGACCTACGGCGATGCGGGCTTCGTTCATCATGTTGAACATGGCCGCCAGGCCCTGATGCAGCGGGCCGACCAGATAGCCGACTGCTCCGGCCTTGCCACCCGGTGTGTGCTTGCCCTCGCCGAAATTCAGCAGCGTATTCGTCGTGCCGCGATAACCCATCTTGTGATTGAGCCCGGCCAGCACGACGTCGTTGCGTTCGCCAAGACTGCCATCCTCATTCACAAGAAACTTGGGCACGATGAACATCGAGATGCCCTTCACCCCGGGGATCAGCTTGCCATCTGGCCCGGGCCCTTTGGCCAGCACCAGATGAATGATGTTCTCCGACCTCTCATGCTCGCCGCCGGAAATCCACATCTTGTTGCCGCGCAGCCGATAGCTTCCGTCCGCCTCGGGCTCTGCGCGCGTAGTGATGTCGGAGAGGCTGGAGCCGGCCTGCGGCTCCGACAGGCACATCGTGCCAAAGAACCGGCCCGATAAAATCGGCTGCGCGTAGCGCTCGATCTGCTCGGGCGAGCCGCACTTGATCACCGTGTTCGCGTTGCCGATGTTGAGCATCGCATAGGCCGAGGTGGCTACATTCGCGCCCTTGAACCACGCAAATCCGGCTTTCTCGATCAGGCAGGGCAGCTGCATGCCACCGTAGTCGACATCCATGCCGGCAGCGATCAGCCCGGCATCGGCGAAGGCCTTCAGCGCATCGGCGACTTCGGGAATCACGCTGACGCGTTCACCATCGAACTGCGGCTCGTTCTGATCGGATTTTTTGTTATGCGTCGCGAATTTATCGGTGGCCAGCTGCTCGCACAAATCGAGCACAGCATCGAAGGTTTCGCGGCTATGGTCAGAAAAACGCGGCCGGGAGGTCAGCGATTCCGCGTTCAGCCATTCATACAGCAGGAAGTCCAGGTCGCGCCTGGACAGGATTTTCGATGACATCGTGTGCCGCGGTGATCAGACGACTTCGAACAGCCCGGCAGCTCCCTGACCACCGCCGATGCACATGGTGACGACCACATACTTCGCTCCGCGACGTTTCCCCTCGATCAGTGCATGGCCGGTCAGGCGAGCGCCTGACGTGCCATAGGGATGACCGACAGCGATCGCGCCACCGTTGACATTCAGGCGGTCCATCGGAATGCCCAGTGTGTCTGCGCAGTACAGCACCTGCACGGCAAAGGCTTCGTTCAGCTCCCACAAGCCGATATCCTCGACTTTCAGGCCGGCTTTTTTCAGCAGTTTGGGCACAGCGAACACCGGGCCGATGCCCATTTCATCCGGCTCGCAGCCCGCCACCGCGAAGCCTCGGAAAATGCCGAGCGGTGTCTTGCCTGCCGCTGCTGCTGCCTTGTCGCTCATGACAATCGCCACTGACGAGCCGTCGGAAAACTGGCTGGCGTTGCCCGCGGCGATCACGCCGCCGGGAATCGCCGTGCGAATCTGAGAGACACCTTCATACGTGGTATCGGCGCGAATGCCTTCATCGGCAGATGCCGTGACTTCGCGCGTGACGATTTGCGCGGTGTCCTTGTCGGCGACGGCCATGATCGTCGTGACGGGCACGATCTCATCATCGAACTTGCCCGCTGCACGCGCGGCAGCAGCACGCTGCTGGCTCTGCACGCCGTACTGGTCCTGACGCTCGCGGTTGATGTTGTAGCGTTTGGCGACCGTTTCCGCAGTCTGCAGCATTGGCCAGTAGATCGCTGGCTTGTGCTCTTTCAGCCAGGTCTCCTGAACCATGTGCATGTTCATTTCGTTCTGCACACAGGAGATGGACTCCACGCCACCCGCGGCATAGATATCGCCTTCGCCGGCGAGCACGCGCTGGGCTGCGGTGGCGATGGTCTGCAAACCCGATGAGCAAAAACGGTTGATCGTCATGCCGGGCACGCTGACCGGGCAACCGGCACGCAGTGCGATCTGGCGCGCAATGTTGAACCCGGTGGCGCCCTCGGGATTGGCGCAGCCCATGATGACATCTTCGACTTGTGCCGGATCGATGCCCGCGCGAGAAATGGCCGCTTGCAATGCATGACCGCCCAGCGTTGCGCCGTGGGTCATGTTGAAAGCGCCTTTCCAGGACTTGGTCAGCGGGGTGCGGGCAGTCGATACGATGACGGCATCAGTCATGTGGGTCTCCATTAGGTGTGATGCGCCCGGTAAAGCGGGATCCGGCCTGACCGCTACGGGCATGTTGATCGGTTGAGAATAGCATAAGTATTCGCACGACCGTTCGATTAATCGGGGTCGGCGTAAGTTTCTGTAAGTTGCCAGCAAGTTGCCCGTAAGTTTGCGTCCCTACACTCCCCTGCATTATGCGGACTTGTTTCTGCATGGTGAGTTTTACAAAATTATTAAGGAGACTGCAATGGCTACAGCCGACGCGCAATCAACGGGCATCACAGCGGAGGAGCGAAAAGTCATTTTCGCTTCGTCGCTGGGTACTGTTTTCGAATGGTACGACTTCTATCTGTATGGCTCGCTGGCCGCCATCATCGCCAAGCAGTTCTTCGCGGGCACCGACCCCAATACCGCGTTCATCTTTGCGCTGCTGGCGTTCGCTGCCGGCTTTCTGGTGCGTCCGTTCGGCGCGATCGTGTTTGGCCGTCTGGGCGACATGGTCGGCCGGAAGTACACCTTCCTCGTGACCATCCTGATCATGGGTGTGGCGACATTTATTGTCGGCCTGCTGCCTAATTACGCCAGCATCGGCATTGCCGCGCCGATCATCCTGATCACGCTGCGTATCCTGCAGGGTCTGGCGCTGGGCGGTGAGTACGGTGGTGCAGCCACCTACGTGGCCGAGCATGCACCGGATGACAAGCGTGGCGCGTTCACGGCATGGATCCAGACTACCGCAACGCTGGGTCTGTTCCTCTCGCTGATGGTCATTCTCGCGACGCGTACTGCAATTGGCGAAGAAGCCTTCGCTGACTGGGGCTGGCGCATCCCGTTCCTGGTATCCGTGTTCCTGCTGGCGATCTCGGTCTGGATCCGTCTGTCGATGAATGAATCGCCGGCCTTCCAGAAGATGAAGGATGAAGGCAAGGTCTCCAAGGCACCGCTATCGGAAGCGTTCGGACAGTGGAAAAACCTGAAACTGGTGATCCTGGCGCTGGTTGGCCTGACCGCCGGTCAGGCGGTGGTCTGGTACACCGGCCAGTTTTACGCCCTGTTCTTCCTGACGCAGACGCTGAAGGTGGATGGAGCGACAGCGAACATTCTGATTGCCGCCTCGCTGCTGATCGGCACCCCGTTCTTCATTGTGTTCGGCGCGCTGTCCGACAAGATCGGTCGCAAGAAGATCATCATGGCGGGCTGCATCATCGCGGCCGTGACCTACTTCCCGATCTTCAAGGCGCTGACGCACTATGCCAACCCGGCGCTGGAAGCCGCTCAGATCAGTGCGCCGGTCACGGTCGTGGCTGATCCCGCAGAGTGCCAGTTCCAGTTCAACCCAACGGGCACGAAGAAGTTCACTTCGTCTTGTGACATCGCCAAAGCCAAGCTTGCTGCCGCCTCGGTGAACTACAAGAATGAAGCCGCGCCCGCTGGCACCCCGGCGATCATCAAGGTGGGCGACAAGACGCTGGAGTCGTATAGCGCTGCTGGCCTGTCCAAGGAAGATGCCGCTGCGAAGGACAAGGCATTTACCGACCAGCTGAAAGAACTGATCAAGGAAGCCGGCTATCCGGCCAAGGCGGACCCGTCGCAAATCAACAAGCCCATGGTCTTGCTGCTGCTGTTCATCCTCGTGATCTACGTGACCATGGTGTACGGCCCGATTGCCGCCATGCTGGTCGAGATGTTCCCGACGCGCATACGCTATACCTCGATGTCGCTGCCCTATCACATCGGCAACGGATGGTTCGGCGGCCTGCTGCCGACGACCTCGTTCGCGCTGGTCGCATTCAAGGGCGATATTTATTACGGTCTGTGGTACCCGATCATCATCGCGCTGGCCACGGCAGTGATTGGCACCCTGTTTGTCGCAGAAACCCGGGACAACGATATTCACCAGCATTAACTGACTGTCAGCTCCCGACAGACACCGCCGGCCCCGTGCCGGCGGTTTTTTTTGCGCTGCCCTTGCCCGCGCCTGCGTGCCCCCTCGGCATCGGGCTCGTTCTGAGGATGCATACCCATTGCATCAAGCTGAGCCCGGTGAAACTAGTATTTCGAGCGTAGCGATCGTGGACGCTGAGACTGAACGAGCGATCCGCCTGTTGTGATTGCGTCACATCTGCTTTCCGATTTCCCTACAAGCGACAAAGCCCAAAGTTTGGCGGACAAGACACCTACTATCTGACGGGAACTTTTTTGATTACAGTCGGTGGCGGATATTTGTCTAAATATTAATTCAGGTCTGCGCCCGCCCGGCTGAACGTGCGAGGACGCAGCGAGACATCGAGGCACGGGAGAGGCATCATGGATATCGAGTGGCTGGAGGATTTTCTGGTGCTCTCTGATTTATCCAGCTTCACTCGGGCCGCCCAGACTCGCAACGTGACTCAATCGGCATTCAGTCGGCGCATACGTTCTCTGGAGGATTGGATAGGCATACCGCTGGTGGATCGAGATACCGTACCGCCGCGCCTCACGGTCGCCGGTCATCTTTTCCGTGATGCGGCGCGTGAGATGGTCAGGCAATTGCAAGACACCCGGATTGCACTGGGTCATCGAAGCCGCGCATTTTCCGGCATCAAGCTCTACGTTTCCCATTCGCTGATTGATCATCTGCTACCGGAGTGGATTGCCAATCTGAGCCGGCGCATCAGCGGACTGAAGTTCGATATCACTGCGGGTGAAACGTATGACGGCATGGTGGCGCTGTCCGGCGGACGTTGTGATCTTCTGATGGTGTATTACAGCCCGAACGCACCGATTACAGTGGATGAGAAGTCCTGCGCCTCGGTGATCCTCGGACGGGACAGGCTGGTGCCTGTGTGTGTGCCCGATGAAAACGGCGAACCCAAATATCCGATCGCCGACATGCACACGAGCGCGGTGCCCATCTTGTCTTATCCGCCGGAGACTTTTTTTGGCAGATTATTGAACAGGATTATCCGATTTGGTCCTGCTCACCCGCAGTTCGGTGTCGTCGCGCAGAGCCCTCACTCGCGCATACTGCGCACGCTGGCCCTCAACGGAGCGGGCGTTGCGTGGGTGCCCGAGCGCGGTATCCGGGATGATTGCGATGCAAAACGTCTGGTGCAGATCGAGGGCGATCAGTGGTGCTCTGAAGTGGAAATACGTCTTTATGCTTCTCCCGAGAGAGCTCGATTGCTTGAGCTCAATCTGTGGGAAAACATCAAGGAGTGGCAGGACAAAGCATTGATCGTTTGATTCACGGCACGTGGCGGTGGGCCGGTGCTGCGCCAGCGATTGACGCAACAGACAGTCGTTTCAGCAACATGTTCAACCGTGGAGGAAATGCCATTGAAGATTTTGTTGAAAGTCATGGGCCCGTCCCTGTATCACCGCGTGACCAAGGCACTCGCGTCGGCCAATTCGCCCTTTCCCCGATCCTCTTCTCAGGGCAAGCTCATCCACTGGCAGCTGGTCGAACTGCAGCCCCCCTTCAATTCGTCTTGCCTCGACAATGCCGAAGGCGAGCTGTCATTCGTGCTGATGGAAATCGACGATCTGGTGATCATTGAAAACCTTCGCACGATAGAACAACGAGAGTCGTTGCATGTGCGGTCGGTCTATAGCCTGGATCATGAACTGGCGCCGCTGATCGCTATCCTCAAGCATGACATCCTTGCCTCCGACCTTCCGGACATGCCGGATATCGTCTCCGACTGGATGATCGAGCCCGTGTCGATCAATGATCTCGTCCGCAGGATGTTCACCGGCATGAAACGAAGACAGCGCCTGCGCTCCGAACTGGGCTATGGCGTGCTGACCCTGCTGCCAGAATCAAGAATGCTGTGCTACGCGGGCAACTCCACCCAGCTGACCGCGTCGGAGCTGTCCGTTGCCGAGCTTTTCCTTCATCACTTTGGCACCGTGATACCGCTCGAAGACATCCATCTGCTGTTCAAACTTGCCGGCCGGTCGACCGAGGGCAGCAATATTCGCGTGACGATGTTCCAGCTGCGTTTCAAGATCGAAGCGGTGAGCCGCTGCCAGTTCACGCTGACCAATACCTACAACGCCGGTTATGTGCTGAGACATTCACACACGCAGGACCCGGAGTATCCCGATCTGGAGGCGCGGCAGGAAGTCGCGACTTACGGCTGGTGGAATTAATTTTTTCCCGCCAGTCGATCAATCAGCCGCAGGTTTTTCAGGCGCTGTTTCCACCATTTCAGCGCGGCGCCCTGCTCGCCAGAGCGCCATGCGAGGAAAAAATCCTCCGGCGGACGTTGTTCTTCGACTTGTTTTTCAACCAGCAAACCGGCGCGAAGGGCTGGTAATGCCATGGGCTCCGGCAGGAAGCCCACGCCCAGTCCGGCCACCTGAAAAGCGAGCTTGCAATCGAGATCCGGAACGGTGACGGTATCTTGCCCCACCTGCAGGCCGACGGTTCTCGGCGGTAGCCGGCGAGCGGTGTCAGCTACCGACACCACCCGGTGCGCGAGAAGATCCGCCCGGGTCAGCGGTCTGTCGATCCTTGCCAGCGGATGGGCGGGGGCGACCGCAAACACGAATGCAAGGCTACCTATCGGTTCCGCGACGTAGCCTCCCCCCGGAGGGCCTTCGCCCGCCGCGCCGAGCAGCAGATCCACGCGACGATCCAGCAAGGCCTCCCAGGTGCCCGACAAGGCCTCTTGCGTGATGCGCAGGCGAGTGCTGTCGTTGGCCTGGTAGAAGGCCGCGATGTCATCGATCAGCAGCGCGGGCGGAAAGAGCAGATCCATGCCTATTGTGAACTCCGCCTCCCAGCCTTTGGCAATGCGCGCGACTTTGTGCTCCAGATGACGCGCGGCGATCAGCAGTTCTCTTCCATCCTCCAGCAGTGCCCTCCCCGTCTCAGTGAGCACTAGTCGCTGACCCACACGCTCAAAGATCTGAACGCCCAGATCATCCTCCAGCTTGCCCACCGCATAGGACACGGTGGACGGAACCCGGTGCATTTCCTTGGCTGCCGCCGCGAGCGAGCCTCCGCGTTCGATGGCATCCAGTAATTGCAGAGCGTCCAGGCTGATCTTAAGCATTCGAATTTATCGATGAATTTGAACGAAATATTTCGCTTTCCAGAGGGGTTGAAAGCATCTCATACTCCACCACCTTGAAAAACAAGCAGTTTGAGGACTTTATTTCCTCTTTAGAAACTCGATGTAATTCGAAATTTTCGCACATAAAACTCTGTTGAGGCGCTCATGATCGACATCCGCAAGAGCAGTGACCGGGGATTGGCCAATCTGGGGTGGCTGAATTCTCACCACAGTTTTTCCTTCGGCCATTACTACGATCCGGCGCATACCGGTTTCGGCCCCCTGCTGGTGATTAACGAAGACCGCGTCAAGCCCGGCATGGGATTTGGCACCCACGGCCATCGCGACATGGAAATCATTTCCTATGTGCTGGAGGGCGAACTGGCGCACAAGGACAGCATGGGCAATGGCTCGGTCCTTCGCTATGGCGATGTGCAGCGCATGAGCGCGGGCACGGGGGTGATGCACAGCGAATTCAATCACTCGGAGAGCAACGAGGTGCATTTCCTGCAGATCTGGATACAGCCCTCGGTCAAGGGCATCGCGCCCGGCTACGAAGAGAAGCATTTCGACGCCACCTCCAAGCGCGGCAGGCTGCGACTGATCGCCTCTCCCGACGGCGCCGAGGGCTCCGTGCGTATTCATCAGGAGGCTCGGCTGTATGCGTCGATCCTTCAGGACGGCGACGCGCTGGTTCATGCGCTCGCGCCCGGCCGCAGCGCCTACCTGCACCTGATCCGTGGCGAGCTGGAGGTCAATGGCGTGCGTCTCTCGGGAGGCGATGCGCTGAAAATCCGCGAGCACAGCGAGGTCCGGCTGAGCGACGCCCATGACGCCGAAGTGCTGCTGTTCGACCTTCCCTACTGAGACGGCATCACTGTTTCACTGTTGACTGATTTACTCCACCTGAACGAAGAACGAGACCACCATGACAACGACCATCCTCCACATCAACAGCAGTGTTCGCAGCACCGGCTCGGTATCGCGCCAGCTGACGCAGGAATTCATCGAGAAACTGCAGTCCGCCCATCCGGGCAGCACCGTCATCGAGCGCGATCTGGCCACGCATCCTGTGCCTCATCTGACCGAAACCATGATGGGCGCCTACTTCACCGCTCCCGAGCAGCGCACGCCCGAGCAGGCGCAGACGGTCAAACTGTCCGACGAACTGGTGGCTGAGTTGCAGTCGGCCGATATTGTCGTCATCGGCGCACCGATGTACAACTTCTCGGTCAGCTCCACGCTCAAGGCCTGGATCGATCACGTTGCGCGTGCCGGCGTCACGTTCAAATACGGCGCGAACGGTCCTGAGGGTCTGCTGAAGGACAAAAAGCTTTACGTGTTCACTTCTCGCGGTGGCGTGTACACGCAGGGGCCGGCGAAATCGATGGATTTCCATGAGACCTATCTGCGCGCCGTCCTTGGCTTCCTCGGAATTACGGATATCAGCTTCATCCATGCCGAGGGACTCGCGATGGGCGAAGAGGCGGTGAATTCCGCGCTCGCTGGCAGCCGTGATGCCATGCAAGCCCTGATTGCGGCATAATCCGGGTTGTGTGTTGAAAATGCGGCGTTCGCCTGCGCGACGCCGCGTTTTCATTGATGCCTTATTGCCGGATCCCCTATGTCTTCCCCTCAGCCCGCCCAGCACAATGCGGCCATTGACCATGTCGCCAGCTGTGCGCTGCCCACCCCCTGGGCCACCTTCCAGTTGCACGCGTTTCTTGAGCAAGGCAGCGGCAAGGAACATCTCGCGCTGACGCTTGGCGAGATTGGCGACGGCCAGCCCGTGCTTGCGCGCCTTCACTCCGAATGCCTGACCGGCGATGCCTTGTTCAGCCTGCGCTGCGACTGCGGTGCACAGCTTGAATCCGCGCTGCGCCAGATTGCCAAAGAGGGCCGTGGTGTGCTGCTCTATCTCCGGCAGGAAGGCCGGGGCATTGGTCTGGTCAACAAGATACGTGCTTACGGGCTGCAGGAATCCGGCGCCGACACCGTCGAGGCCAATCACCAGCTCGGCTTTGCCGACGACCTGAGAAATTATGCGATCTGCGCGCCGATGCTGCGTCACTTCGGCATCCGCTCATTGCGGCTGATGACGAACAATCCACGAAAGATCGACGCGCTCAAGACGCTGGATATCGATGTTGAGCGCATCGAGCACGTCGCCAGCAGTACCCGGTTCAACGCGCGCTATCTGGCGACAAAGGCCAGCAAGCTCGGCCATCTGCTCCCACAAGCGCCCGCCCATTCCTCCGACGCTTCACACACCTCAGAAGCTTCAGAAGCGGCGGCTGCCTCGCTGAAGTCCGACGACCACGCGGGTGCCTAGCCGGCAGCGCGCGGCTGCGCGATCCCTGTCTGCTCTCAATACCGACGATGAAGCCGCGCCCAATGCCGGCGCTCAAGCGCGTTTATCGAACATTGAGCAAAATCAAATACCGAAAATCAATGACCGTTAGGCTAGCCGTGAGGGGCTTGCTGCGGTCTCCTCTCAAACCTAAATCCCCTTTAGGTCTCAGCTCTCCCTCCGGGAGAGTTTTTTTTGGTGCTGCCGCACCCACCGCGCCTGCCGGCTTGAACAACGCGTGAATCCGGCATAAAGTTGCTGTTTCGCAATAATTTGCCGCGATATCCTCCCGCAATTCAACAGCCGCCGTTCAAAGAGGCCTCCATGACCGCACCCCTGCTGTTCTCCCCCATTCAACTGGGCCGGCTCACCCTGCCCAATCGCATCATGATCTCGCCCATGTGCCAGTACTCCGCTGTGGACGGTGACATGAACGACTGGCACCGGGCGCATCTCGGCTCACTGGCCTTGTCCGGCGCCGGTCTGCTGTGCATCGAAGCCACCGCCGTCAGTCCTGAAGGAAGGATCACGCCGGGTTGCGTCGGTCTCTACCAGTCATCGAATATCGAGGCGATGAAAGCGGTCGTTGATTCGATCCGCGCGATCTCGCCGATCAAGCTCGCCATCCAACTGGGCCATGCGGGCAGAAAGGGGGCGAGCCGCCGGCCGTGGGAAGGTGGTGCATTGATGCCCCCCGCCGAGGGCGGATGGGAGACGGTCTCGGCGTCCGCTGTGCCGCACAAGCCCGATGAAATGCCGCCCGTCGCGCTCAGCACGGCCAGAATAAAAGAACTCGTCAACGCCTTTGCCGATGCGGCACGTCATGCGCGTGAGCTCGGCTTCGACGCCATCGAAGTGCATGCCGCACACGGCTATCTGGTGCATCAGTTCCTCTCGCCGCTGGCGAACCAGCGAACCGATGATTACGGCGGTTCATTGGAGAACCGCATGCGCTTTGCGCTGGAAGTCTTCGCAGCCGTGCGCGAAGCGGCCGGTCCCGATATGGCCGTCGGCGCGCGCTTGTCCGCCACCGATTGGGTCGAGGGTGGCTGGGATGTCGACC
>JACCDP010471274.1_pt1 | contig 97126 bp, 138 predicted proteins | sample 7445841 | NCBI WGS metagenome assembly JACCDP01 (sample SAMN15323441, study PRJNA562643) | freshwater metagenome | isolation source: river surface water | place: USA:Blue River Watershed | collected 2017-08-17
GAATTGTCAATCGGTCTTGCTCTAAATAGTGAGTTATTTAGACCTTCATTTGAAAATCCAATGTCAGTGTAATACAAAACTTCCTTAAAGTGCAAATATTTTGTGTTTGCGTTGTATTGCGTCCACACAACAGAGGAAAACATTCCACAGTTTAAAAGAATTGGCTTCATAACATCCTCCGCAATTTCTTTGTCTGTAATTGCACCCTTCATATATGGCATTGAAAAGACTGTATCTTCAACAATTTTAAGCTTTTTGTTTGTTTGATATTGATTAAAGGCAAGTGTCAAAATACTTCCGAACCCCGTTATCAATAAAATTGCAAGTTTGGAACACACTGCTTTCCATAGTTCGGCAAAGGCACTTTTTAAGAATGTTGGCATTTTAGAAAAAATAAGAATAACTCACACCATAAGAATATTTCGTGTTGAAATATGTTGACGGCAAAAATATTGTTGGCGTAAATGCGATATTATTACCCAAAAGAAATGTTACGCCAGCACCATACATAAAACCATTTTTTACAGTCTTTGAACCACCATTTATTGCAGTTTTGCTTGTAACATCGGAAAAAACAAGTGTCGGCATAACTTTTTTTGAAACAGGGTGCGAAATAATATAAGAGTTTGTTTTTATTTGGCTTGTGAGTTGAAGTCCTCCGACTGTTTCGTATGTTTCACTAAAATTAAAAAGTCCGTTTGTTTTATATGTGAGACGCAAGTCCGAAGTTTCAAACGGCTTATATGTTATTCCAGTTGAAATTCTGTTAAACACAATTGAAGGCTTTTCAAATATTGATTGCTTGCGATTTAAAGCCTCCGTTTTTGAAACTCCCTCAAATATATCAAAACCAATTGAAAATATAAGTTTATCGCTTGCTTTTGCAACTTCCGTAACGCACAAAAAAGCCAAAAGTGGCAAAAGTATTTTTTTCATTTTAATCAAATTCAATTTCAAATATCTTATCCTCATACGCAACAAGTTCTCCGTTATCATAACGCATAATGGTTAAGTCTTGTTCTGCATAACCTTTTTCAAATAGAAATTTCACTACTTTTTGAGGCGTAAAACTCATAAGCTCCTCATTTGTTAATTTCAAGTCAAAAATAATATTTGCAAGACTTGCAACCCATATACTGCAATCAGCTTGTGGCGAATACTTAATCCGCAGAACCTTGAAAAGGAAATTGCGTAATCCACTCGGAAATGTGCTAATAATCGCCGTCAAAAGCTCGTATTGTTTCTTTGAGTTGTTCGCAGTTTCAATAAACTTTGCAACTTCAAGGTGGTTTGCTTTTATGATTTTTTCCTTTTTGAGTTTGAGGCACTTTATGTCTCCGCTCCAATTTTTTGTTGCTTCAAGCAAACTTGGTTTGCGAAACCTCCATTCAAGCTCCTTTATTGTAATTCCCGTGTGTTGCGTTGCTTCAACACTGTAATAAGTTCCACTTTGGATTTTGATGTGTTCTTCCTCAATGTCCCTTGAATTCATAATTTTGTTGTCAAACTCCTTTGGAAATCTTATGCCGAAAGCAACATGTTCGAATGGCGACTTTGTTCGTGCTCGAATTAACAACCTTCCAATTTTCTTTAAAATTCCGCAGTCCATCGTTGAAAACGCAAGAACGCAAGTTGACATTTGCCTTTCTTTGAATTTTACAATTTTTGGTTTCATTTTTACAATCTCGCCACTATCAAGCGTCTTTTCAGGAACTGGAACTACCATAAAACTTTTTTAATTAAGTGGATACCGTCTTCCGTTGTCATTTTGACAATTTCTGCCTTAATACTTTCTGGCGTATTTGGATTGTCAAATATTTCTTTTGCCTTAACGCTTATGTCAATAACAAGTCCATTTGGGTTTATGAAGCTATAAAAAATTTGCATTAATTCTTCCAATGTTCCTGCGTTTGAAATTTTTGCTTTTACAAGTTGATAATTGAGCTGATTATCCTTTCTTATTGATACTGTGAAGCCACTTGGTTTCGTCATCGAAAACAAGTCCGAAAAAATATACTTCCAAATATATGTTGAGAGCGTAATAACATACGAACAACGATTTTCAATGTCCTCTTGCCAATATACCAAAGCACCTCTATTATTATTGTATTCATTCGTTACATTGTCAATATTTTCCATAAATTTAGCACGCTCTTTTGTATCGTGCTTTATCACAATTGTGTTTCCATTTTGAATAACGATAAGCTTTGAAGCATTAAAATCATTTTCAAGTTGTGCCAAAAACTCTTTTTTTGCCTTTTCAAGTTCTTCCTTCAATTCTTTTTCAAGCAATGTTGCACCTTTTTGAGTATATTCCCACGCTTGCAACTCTTCGTTGAAAGCTTGAATCGAACCGTCATCGTATTCTTGAAGCGGTGCAATATGCGTGTATAAATCAGCAGAATACTGCGTGTCAAATTGGCTTCTTACTTGAACTTTATCCATAGTTTGTTTGTGATAAAAAACCCCAATTGGAGTAAATTCTTTATAATTCCAGCTTTGAGTAGATTCATCAAAAATAGCAAAATGAGTATTACCATTAAAGACTGGCTTTATATGTGTGTAAAATTGAGGCACTATTCGACTTCCGTCAAGTGGGCTAATTTTTTCAACCGTTTCATTAATAAATACTTTATCTAAATCGTATTCGTAAATAATCTTTTCCATATTATAAAATTTTTATATAAATTGTTGAACTATAACTTTTTGGTCTATTTTCATCGGCAGTTGGAACAACTCTTGAAGCATCAAAAATTATGTCATAAAACCCATTACCACCACCAGATGTGCCATCACCATTTTTATTTATTGCATTCAATGCACCAGTTGTGCTTGGTGAGTTTTCGAAGCCAATATTAACTTTACCAATAATATTTCTAATGGCATCGCCTTGCAATGAACCGTTATCACTAAATATATCACTGTTTATAAGTCTTGAAAGGTCAGTTCCCCTTAAAAATGCACCTCGCCTATCTGGGGCATTTTGCGTATTTATGCCATTACCTTGACCATAAAGTGTATTTGTGTAGCTATGTGTTCCACTTTGAGTTCCGCTTGTTGCAATGTATGTTCCAGCAAAAGCATTTTGTGGCGTTGTTGATATAACAAAGGTATTAACAGTCAAAACAGTTACAATATAATCAACACCCGTTGTAATACCAGTTGGCAATGCACCTGTTGTTGTAAATCTAACTCTTTGACTATGTGTTAAACCATGTGCAGTTTTTGTTATAACCGCAGGCGTTGCAATTGTAATTGTAAAAACGGACGGAGTGAGTGATGGATTTGGAGAGGTATTTAAAGTCCATAACTCCGAATAAACGCCAGTTCTTGAAACTTGTGCATTGTCGCATTCTAAAAAATGCAATGGTGCGTTGTGTGAATCAAAATAAGCAAACATACCAATAGTTCCGTCCGTTGAAACCCAAGATGTGCCGTTATATTTTTCAACTCTGTGATATGTTGTATTGTAAATAATATCATCATTTACCCAAGAGAGCGAGTCTCTTTCTGTTGTTGAAAGACATAACATTCCATCAGTGCTATTTGCAAAACTTTGCTTTTGTGCCACAGTTGAAATAAGCCCAACTTCCGTTAATGAGTCATTAAGTGATATTAAAGCTTTTCCAGTTGCACCACTTATTCCATTTGCCGAGACATTCCCCGTTCCTGCACCAGCAGGTGCTAAAACAAGGTCTCCATTAACAACAGTAGGGACTTTTCCGTTATCAACACTTCCACCGACATTAAATAGGTTATTTAACGATGTTTGTTTGTTTAAAACTGAATTTAGATTGTCTGCTTTTGTCAAAAAACCGCTCAAATCTTGGTCGCCTGTGTTTGTTCCTGTTGTTGCATCAAGTTTTGTTTTATCGGAAGCACTGAATAAACCTGCGGTTGTTGTTGTTGCCTGCGGAACTGTAATATCAGTACCAGTTGAAGAGTTTATGTCAAGACTTGTTGAAGTAATATTTGAAATACTTAAATTTGTAGTGCTGACTAATTGCGAGCGATATTCTAGTGTGTTTGTTACCGAGTTATATGTCAAAACTTTTCCGTTTGCCTTCTGAGTTTCGTCAATAGCTATCGTTCCAAGTCTTGGGTCATTTACAAGCGTGAAGTCTGTTCCACCAATGGCAAGCGATGTACTGCCGTCAGCATTGTATTTCAAAAGCCCAGCAGTTGTGTCTAATCCAAGTATTGTTTTTAGAGTAATTGACCCACCAAGTGCCGTTGATGTTCCTGCGATTGTAATTGAACTGTTGGCAAGTTCTTCGTTCAAAATTGAACCAGTTTTTACAACTGAAATCAAATTTTTGTTTGCGTCAAGTTCAAGTTTGCTACTTCCAGTTAAGCTTGAAAATATTGGTGCAGAAGCAAAAGTTTTAACTCCTGTAAAAGTTTCATCCCCTGCCAAGTGTGCAACAAGAGAGTCGGAAGCCTTTGCGTCAATTTGAGTTTGAAATGGACTTGTTCCCCCTTTTACACAGGCAAGTTCAGCAAGGCTTGGATATTGTGCAGTTGAAAGCGAAATAAGATTTTTGTTTGCGTCAAAACTTGCAATAGTTGAAGCTGTTGCATTTGGAAAATTTGCTGTGTTTATTTTTACATAACGAAGATAATTTGAATTTGTTGAACTCAAATCTGTTCCATTGAGCGTTGATGTATCTTTGTATATATTTACTCCTGAAAAAGAAAAGAAAACACCACTTGGAACATCTATTTTTGCAGGTGTGCCATCAGGATATGTAAATTCAACATTATCAAGTATAAGAGTTGTGCCACTTGCACCAAGCGTCAATGTTGTGCCTTGTGCCACGACAACAGTGCATCTTTGCATTTTAAGTCTTCCACCATTCAATGTAATTGTGCCAGATATTATGCAATCTTTAAGAAACATAAAACCAGCAGTTATGGTTGGTGCTGCAAGACTTTCATTTCCACCAACGAACAAGAATGCACTTGCATTATTCAAAGTTGGAACACCACCACGGCAATTATATAATCTTGTTGTGCCAGCACCTGTAAAAGAAAGTGGAGTTATTGAAAAGTCGGAGTCAATGATGTCAAGCGAACCAGTTCCTGTGTTGCTCAAAGCAGTTGTAACCGTGATATCACGCATTACAACATAGTTTGCCCCAGCTTTCACAAAAGTTCCAATTGAAAGTTTTTCGTATGTTTGCGAACCACTTGATGGGTTTGCAGTAATTGTCCCAGTTGTTCCCGAATTTGAACGGTGCGTCATTCCTGCAACTTGCAAATTTGCGTGCGTAAATGTTACGCTGTCCGTTAATTGCGTTGGAAGTTGTTGAATTAATATTCCGCTTCCACTCGCAAGAGCGTTTGCTTGTGTAAAGTTTGCAACTGCCGTCAATTGTGAAGTTCCTGCATTTGTGCTTAAACCAGTTTTCCCGCAAACATACAGAACTTGTTGATTTTTCGCCGCCAAATCCGCAAATCTTGCCTCAATTGTTTTTGAAACATCTAAACCATCAAGCATTTGAAACTCTTCATTTGTAACAGTTCCATTTGCAAGTTTATTGACATTTATTCCTGTTCCAAGTTCACTATTTTGAATAAGTGTTTGAAATGAAGCAACTCCATTTGAAACTTTTACAAATCCGTTTGCACTGCTCCCTGTTATCGTTTCAAGGTTTGTTTTTTCATTTGCCGTAACAAATTTTTTTGAACCTTCAATAAGAACATCGGTTGTGTGTGTTCCATATAGCAAAATGTCGCTTGGTTTCCCACTTATTGTATTCCAAGTTACACTTTGACTTCCTGCATACGCACGATAACCACTTGAATTGTTAAGGTTTGTATCATCAATTATCCTATAAGCAATTTGCGTATCGACTTGATAGACTTCATCGTGAGTTTGAACAGTTGCCTTTGTCAGTGCAAATCTTTCAACTTCATTTGCAACTGAAATAGACTTAACAACTGCCTCAGGGTTTAAAAGTGCCGTCTTAATAAACCCAGTTCCACTGTCAATTAAATCCGCAGTATTGTATTTAAGAGCAACCGCATTTTGAAGATTTGTAATATCAAGCCCAATTGTATTTTGAAGATTTGATAATGAAGTGTCTGACTGTGCTTTTGTATAAACCGTTCCACCTTCAACAAGAGTTCCTGCAACATTACCAAGTGGAAGGTTGTAACCTGAATTTTTTGAAACTGTAATCAATGTTCCATTTGAGTCAGTTTCAACATTTTTTAAACCTTGTAAAAGGCTTCCATTTGTTGGAATGTTGCCAAGAGCTGTGCCAACATCTTTTGAGGAAGCCGTTCCAAAGTCTGGCTTGTTAAGAATTTGTGAAGCACCGCTTGTTGAATCCCAATCTGCTTTTACATTGACTTGTGCTCCTGTTTCAATCGTTCCAAGGCGTGTAATTTCAGTGTCAGAAATCAAGCTTTTGCCAGTCTCCTTGTCAACTTTTTCATTAAAGGCAGTGTTAATTTGAGCAATGGTGTAAGTATTTGATTGGTCAGCTTTTAAATCGTTGCTTGCTTTCACTTCGTTAATTGCTCCAACGATTGTTTTTGCAGTTGTGTTCAGTGTATTGTCAGTGATATTTTGCTTCAAATCAAGGTTTGAAGGAAGTGCTTGAACATTATTGTATTCTTGCAAATTTAAGTGAAATTTTCCCGTTGAATCTCCACCTTTTGCTCCTGGAATGTTGTCATGTGAAGTAATAAGCGGTGTGTGAATATGCGAAGCATATTGATTTCCACTGTGAAGCAATGTTATTGTAGTATCCTGCGTTCTATCGGTTTTTGCATAAACTTTGATTACGATTTTATCCGTAGTATTGCAAGAAGATTCAAGTTGAAAACTTTCAACATTTACATTATTTAATTCAGGCGAAACTTGTGAAATTTGCGAAAAATCTGTTGTCTCGCAAGTGAAAAGCAATGTTTCAGTTGTTCCAACTCTTTTTAAAACATCAATTTCAAATCTTGAACTATTCAAGTGCGAAACATAACCGTATAAATTGAATAACCAGTTTCCACCATTTACTATTGTAGCACCAATATCATTATTTGCAATATAGCTATGAATTAACCTACTAGCTTTTGCCGTTGTTGAATTTATTGTAATACTTTCAATATCAAGTGGCGAAGGGTCTGGCGAAAAGCTTAAAAGTTCATAATTTGCAATTGAAGAACTTTGACTTGTGAGATAATATACATTTCCATTTGTTGCACCGATTGGGCGTGAGTCAATTTGACTTTGAAGATTATTGCTTAATCCAACCAATTTATTGTTGATTTGCTCCTGAGTATCGTTATTTTGTGGTGTTGATAAAACAGGCGTTATTACGCTTTGTTTGCATTTTGAAACTTCAATTCCAGCACCGCTTGTAATATGGTTATTTCCTACGGAATTATCCTTTAAATTCAATGTGAATTTGTTTGTAGCATCATTATAAGTGCCGTCAATTGTTGAAGTATCTTCAAACATTCCTCCAACAACATCTTGCGTTGCTTCTTCAAAATCCGTAATGCGTGTGCTTTCGAGTGTAATGCTTCCAATTGTATCATAAACACCTTGAAATCCAGAAGCAGAAGCAGCGTTCATTTCCTCCAATACGCTGTTTATGTTGCTTGGTGCATTATTCAACTTATCTAAAAGTGCATTTGTTAAGTCGTTCGTTGAAAGACCCTTGCCAGTTTCTTTGTCAACTTTTTGTGCAAGAAATCCATCTATTGCAGTTTGCGAATAACCATCTACTGCCCCCTTTCCAGTATCCGACCATATCCAATCAAGACCTTGCAATTTTACTTCCCAGTATGTATTTGTTGCTAAAACTTTACAATATTTACCCTTATAATCAATAGGGTTTGGAAATGTTGCAATAAGTTCGGCGTATGTTTGAACTTCACTTGGTGTTGTATATAAATTTTCAGTTTCAGTTTTTGAAGCAACGAACCATTTTTTTCTTTCAAAATCAAAAGTGATAATTCTTCCAATTGACACACCAATTCCGATATCATCAAGTGCTGTAATTGTGGGATTTCCAACAATAGTATAACTTTTTCTTAGTGGATTTTGTCCACTTTTTAATAATGTTGGTTGTGTTAATGGATTCCAATTTTCAATTCCACCACCACTACTACCTCCCTTATCAGAGCCAAATCTTCCTCCCATAATATTATTAAATAAATTCCTCTGCTATTGGTTCTAATCCACCACTGTGGAAAAATGTATCTCCTAGTGCACTATGTGATACTCTCATTCTTATGAGCGTATCTTCATTTGCGTCTATTAGTCTAAATACAAGTAACTCAGTTTGGTCTTGTGAGCGAGCATTTGCCCCTCCAATATCAACAATGTCTGCTAGTGCTTTTGTAAAATACTTCTTTGTTCCGTCCGAGCTTTGTGCGTATGAAAAATTATCAAAGTCAGGAACTATATTTTTTGGGTTTCCAGTTGTATTTCTTGTTACGATAACTTCAAAACTTGCATTGTTTATTGTAGTTCCGTTTCCACCTACGAATGTCATATCGTCATTCGCTGCGTCAATAACATTTGATGTATTTAGGAAGTCTATTTTTAGAACTTGATATGAACTTTGTCTAAGTAGTGCAAACCAATCTCCGTTGTTTCTCAATTCTATTATATAAGAGTAAGGAACGATTGTAGTAGACATATATCTATAATAATTATTAATACAGTGCCTGCCACATCTATTTTACCAGTGATGAACTGGCAGCGAGGCGTAGTAGTAACTAAAAACCTACTACGCAACACAGCTAAGATTGAATAAAGTGAAAAAATAATATGTCAAGCACTTTTATTTTATTGCAATGAAATATTTTCTTGTTGATTTTGCAATGATAATTCTAGTTCTATACGCTTTTGCTCTTCTTCTAAAAGTTTTTGAGTGCGTTTTTCTTCAATTTTTGCAATATATTCCATTTTATTTTTGATAAAATTATTACAAAAAGATTGCAATGTTTTGCCAATTCCTACTAACTTAACATCATTTCCACTTGAATATTTTAAATAATTTGCCATAAGCTTATTTGTGTTAAATTGAAGTTCAAAATATTTTGTATCATATTTAGGAATTTGAATTATACTTTTTAGCTCTGTAATTGTGCAAACAAAATCATCAATTTGAAAGTGGTCATTTATAGTGTGAACGAAAATTTGTGCCATAAATATGTTATTAAATTCCTGCGTAAATAAATGTGTTGCCACCAAATAGCGTTGGCTGCATATTGTTGTGAGCCGCACCTCCGCCTGTTGATGATGTAGTACTCATTAAAGCAGTTGTCCCAGCACCAGCCCAACTTGTTGAACCGCCACTGGTGTTATTACCTTGCCCAATGTTATTTCCTCGTTGAATATGGTCATGGCTTGGTGTTTCGGGAATTGTTAATGCGTGACTTTCCTCCCCAACAACTTCCCCAAGAGTTCTATTTGTTAAACCCGAGCCTTGACCAATCGAACCATGAACCCTGCCTCGGTAGTCTGGCAATGTAAATGTTGTTGAGCCATCGCCTGCACCAGACGAAGTACCAATCAAAGAAAAAAGTTTGGAATATGTTGACCGTGAAACCGCCTGTCCATTACACAAAAGCCACTTTCCGTGATTTGCCATTTGAGCAGATTGTTTCAAGTCTCCAATGAAGTACGCAGTTTCACTTGCGACTAACTCTGAATTTTCTAAAACAATTTTTGGCGTAGTTCCATCAAAATAAGTTCTAAAATAATATCTTTTGTTTTGTTGCAAAGATACAAAGCCAGTCCCATCTGGTTTTTTAACTGCAATTTGACCACTTACATTATCCATTGCTGGAAGAGTAATTGTAAGAGCAGCCTCAGTTACATCATAAGGAGAAATAACTGTAAATGTTTTATCATAACCAAAAATAGCAAAGGCAATATTTCCACGTGAATAGTTTTCTCCGTCTGGTGCGTCTGGTGCGTCATTCATATAAGCTTCACGCTCCAAAACCCAAGCACTAGATGTTGATGAGTTTGTATTTACTTTAAGTAAGTTGTTGTGTGCTATCACTGTATTAAGTAAGTCGGTAAATCCTTCCTTTGTATTTGATATTTCTGCGTCCGTTGTTCCAATTGCATTATTTTCAGTTGGTACTGCATAATTCAAGCTTTCGCTACCAAGTGCATACCCCCTAACTTGTTCGTATAAGTATCTCATTTGCTCGGCTTGTGCCCTAAATGGCTCTACTTGTGCCAGCCTTTTATTTCCGTCCAAATCTCCCTTAATTGATTTTTTATATATGTCGTTAGATGATACTCCACTTGCCAACCCACCTAATTGCTTATTCTGCATATTTTTCGTAAAAACTTTCCTTTGTTATTTCTGTAAATATAATATAGTCTATACTTAAAAAGTCAAGAACTTGTTTTACAAAAGGACTTCCAATTAAATCACTTTCCCAAAATTCTCCAAATCCAAAATTATCCTCCATTTCATCAGTTCTTGCGGTATTAATTACATAATAAAATACTGTAATTCTTTCTAATTTTATTTTACTTATATCCGTCTCATAAAAATCACCAAAACCAAAGTTATCTTCGTAATCTGTTGCATAACACTTCCTAAACTTTACTTCAACACCAAGTAATAAAAATAAATCTTCTAAGTCATCTAAATTTTGTATTGTTTTTGCTTTTTTCATTACAGTAATTGCATAAAGCTTTTGCTGAAATGTATTTAAGCTTGGAAACATAACATTTGGAAGTCCGTTATCCTTAATCATCGCATCAAGGAACGGATATGTTTCGTATGGCTCATAATAACCATTTTCTAGCGTTTCAAGTTCCTTTAATTTCTCGAAAAAAAGCTTAGCAAAAACTTTATATACATTGTAAAAATTCCCACCTTTAACATAATTTAAACTCGCACTTGATAACATCATATCGATGTAATCGTCAACAGTTTTAATGCTACTTGGAACTATTTGAAATTTCTGCATACTCAACTTATTATAACATTTCCAACAATTGGTTTATCATATTTATTTATTAGATTAGATACGCCAGATATAGTTATTGATGTAATTTTAGCTTTATTTCCTTGTTGGTCGTATGTATCTAATACAACTTGACGAATTGTATCGTCAGATAGTTCACTTAATTCACTTAAATATTCATTAATTGGAAGTGGATTTATGTATGTTTTTAAGTTCAATTTAACCTGCTCCTTCATATATTCATTAAGTGGAATTAATCCAGTTATGGTAATATTTATTGGAATAAATGTTGGATTGATAAAATTAAGGTCAATAGACTCTTCCAAAAATGCCTGCTCAGAGTTAGCTATAAACATTTCCTTTGTCGCATTAAGTTCCTCTGGTGTGAAGTTTGTGAAAGTTAAGTTTGTTGTGTCAAATTGAGACATAACAAAGTAAATTCTAGCTTTATCACTAAGTGTCCTATAACTATATGTGAAATTTGAATTTGTATTTTGTTCAATCCAAAAAATTCTAGCTTGTCTTGAACATTGAATAGATTGATTTTCATTTACATATTGATATACCCTATCACGAAATACCAAAATGTCCTCAATTGAAGTGCCGCCAGTAATTCCATTATATTCAATGAAAGTCCCATTTATTGACAAGTTATAACTTATCAGCTCTATTGCGTCATAATAAGATTTATTCATCGTGTCTCCTTGCAATGCACTTATTACAGGAACTTTTGCACCATTAAATCTTGCATATATTGTGTTACCCGAATACACCTCGTCATCTCCTGTATTGTCGTAAGTGAAGTATTCATCATCAATAACTGTTATCTCATAAATTCCAACAAATGTAAGATTTGAAGATGAGCTATCGTATATTTCAAGCTCCATTCCACTTGAAATACCGTGATTTACCGATTTTACAGTTGTGATATTATTTGAACGCTGAATTTCCGTTAATGTCAATTTATATTCAGATGTAGTCATTGCAATTCTACTTTCATAAATAGCATTGTCGTCTGTTGAAAATTGAGTTCCTTTTTCAATTGAAACTCCTGTATTTTCGGTCGTGCAGATTACATACCCAGTCGCATAAGTTCCATCTTTGCGTGAAAGTCTTCCACCAGATATTTCCCAAGCTTTATTAATTATTGCAGTTTCACTTGTTGCAGTTGATATAAATTTTTGACTGTGTATATCCTTTATTTGTGCGTCAAGCATTGCAAGGTTGCTTGCAAATAATGCACCGAGTTCATTTATGGCATTTGACGATGTTGTGCTATTACCCAGAAGAGGTATTAGCCCTGATTTTATAGTTGAGGCGTATTTTGTGAAACTTTCCATAATAATATATTAAATTGTCAAAATTTGAGTATTTGAATTATTTATTTTGAAATATATTTCAGATGTGTTTTTTGATTTAATAAAAATAATATTAGTAACCTCAACTTTATATTGCAAAATTCCACTAGTTAAATCACGCTCCATTGCGTCATTTATTTTCATTATTAGAGTGTCAATTGTATTAGTATCATTAACTCCTTCAACGAAGTTAATCCAACAAGTGCTATATACATCACTTCCAACATAAAGTTCCATACCAGACCCTCCACGCATAATTGGATTATCAATTTCAAAGTATGTTGCCCTTTGTTGACATATTACATTGTGTTTCAAATATGAAATATGAATATCCTCCATTGTTCTAAAATCATAATCATGCCTACCATAATTATCAATTGTCAAAGTTGGAACTTCTTGCATATTAGCAAAATAAATAAAACATACTAACCATAAAACAAATTGTCAACATCTAAATTAATTTCCTCAACCATATCTAATATTGAAGAAAATGTTGATGGAGCAAAGGCACCATTTCCCATTGGAGTGATAATTTGACCAGATTGAACTAACTCACAAAATGACTTAATCATATCTCCTTGTTTCTTAATTATCGCCTTCAAACTTTCTTCTGTATTTGATATTTTTATTTTTTTATCACTATAAACCTCTAATCCATTGTTACAAAGGACAATTGCAGACTGTTTGTCAGAAAGTGCAACAAACTCTCCTCTTGATGAATACTTTTTTACAACCTCATAATATTCAAAATCATCATTAATCGGATTAACAACTGCTTCATCTAAGTCATTCCTAGAAAGCTCAACTGTTGAAGTTTTGTTTGTAAATAAACCTTTTGGCATTTGCAAAAGTGCACCAATAACTATATTTGAACTGCCAGCTATGTCGTGAACCTTTATTTTGCCAGTTACATTTTGATTTTTATTACTAACAACAACTTTTGATGTCTCTTGTATATTTTTAATCATAATACCCTTATATAGCCTCTTTTTCTTGGAACTCTTTTTGTAATATTTCCAGCTTTATCAACATTTACGGCTGGCGTAACTTGTATTTCTAGTTCAGTCTTAGTAGTGCCAATTGCGACAGTGGAAGATAATATTACCATTTCATCACTATCGATAAGTGCGTCAGCATATTCCAAACTTATATGGTCTCCGTGATTAAATAGACCGCCATAATCATTAAATATATTGCTTGACGTTATTGTAAATTGATTTTCTGCCGCATAAAGTCCAGCAATGTAATTTTCTGCGTGAGCTTTTGCACTTTCTAAGTTCATTGATGATCCAGTGTCTATTATTCGATTGAAATGAGGTATTCCACCATCTATTTCTTGCTCAAATGCTATTTTCTTTTTATTGCCCTTTTCTCCTTTTGTTTTAATAACATTAATATAGGTTATTTTTGATGGAATATTTCTACTTGAAGAGCTATCAACTATGCTAGTGAAGTTAGAAACTGAAACATTATCTTCAAATTTTTGATAAAATGAGGCAACTGGACTACCAACGGAAGTTCTTTGCCTTACATATAGCTCATCACGACCATTTGATGATATATATATTTTATGTAAGTTGCACAAATGTGGAAGAATTGAGTATATTTCAACTCCATTGAAGTTTGTATTTTTTAATCCCATTCCTTCTGAAACTTTCAACGCATTATTATAAGAAATTATCTTATAATCGCAACCTACTTCATTTAATATATCTTGCATTAATTGAGTAAAATTTCTAATTGTGGCACTTGAACGGTTAATAACCATTGAGCCATTTATGAGAAATTCAAGCTTATCCGATACTGTCAACTTCACTGAGCGTTCCTTAAAATTAACATTTATCTTGTCATTTATGTATCCTTCTTGAAATATAATGTTCTTACTATCTTTATATATTTCCACTTTCGCAAGCAGAGCAACACGAGAACGCATAAGAAATATGAATTGAGCAAAGTTACTCTCACTATTAAACTTTCCATTGCAAACGCAACCCCTTAAACAAGCCCAGCCATTGGACAGTGCCTCCTGCATTGAAATATCAGTCAATGCAAAATATTCTTTAAATTCGCTTTCTGGATTTCCATTTTCTTTTATGAAAATCTTAACATCTATTTTACTCATCGTATGGAACTATAATATTACCAGTTATGAAGTTTATGTTTGAAATTTTATTTAACCTTTTTATGTCATTTACATAATAATAATTCCCATTTATTGAATAAGCAATTTGCATTATATTTTTATAAGTTCCAGATGGCACTTTGTAAATAGTTGTTTTTTTTGCGTTTAGCAACAATGTTCCATATACAGTTGCAAATCTTTTTTTAAGTAAATCCATTTCATAGGAAAGTGCGGCAGACATATAGTCGCTAGATGTCATTCCGTCAATAATTTCGTCAATTTTAGCTTTATATTTTGATATATCAACTTCATATACATTATCAAGATTTTCAAATCTATCATACACTTCAAGAAGAATTGCTGATTTTAATATTATATTCGTTATTTCGATATTTTTTATTATGTCTTTTGTATTTTGAGAAGTTCCAACAAAACTATCTGAAAAATTTTTTTTTGATATTGTATATGCCATATTAAGTCCATTTGACATATTAACTTCATTTTCAAGTGATGGGCTTGATGGTATTGAAAAGGCTTGAAATACCCCCTTTATTGAGCCAGTTATTTCATTATATATTACCGAAACATCAGATGGTATATTAGCTATTGAAAATATTACCTTTGTTATTGAATTTGATACTGCATTAAATCCAGTTGCAACAGTGCTTGAAGCCGACTTTATTGCGTCAATAGTATCTGTAACAAGTGCAGTTGAATCTGCTACGGTATTTCCAGCTACTGCAAGTTCATTTACAATATCGGTCATTGCAAGAGTGTATCCTTGTATTTTATTTCTTGAATTTTGAATAAAATCCGAACCTTTTTCATTAAGTTCTTTCAACTTCTCTAAAAAGCTCAACTTACTTCCTATGTCAAACCTTGAAATTTTCTTAAATCCCCATTGTCTAGCAGTTGTAAATGTAATCGTTACAGTGTGCATTCTTGTATCGTAAGATGTCTCTAAATTTGACAAATTCAATATACTAACTGTTACATCTGCTTTTTTTGGTCTCACCAACAATAGTTCTTCGCCAGTTTTTACAAAATTAAAGAAACGCTTCCATTCTGCCTCGCCTTTAAAAGCAAGTTGCATTTCAATATCTCCCTCACTTACTCCATATTGAGTATTAAGAGTTCTTCCTCCAATTAAGTCATCATTCTTAGCTTTCCAGTCTGGTGATTGACGATAGGCAACTTGGTCTGCTACTAAATTTACTATTATGAAATTTAATTTGCTTTTATGTAATCTTATCATAATTATCTATATGGATTTATAACTGGTGAAGCTTCTATTTTTTTACCATTACTTTTAAAGATTTCAGCAACGCTGTTTATTTCGCCAGTTTTCTTGTCTACTGTATTGTTTATAACGAAATTTATATTTGGAATGCCATCATTTTCATTTTTTTGCGGAAGTGCAAATCTATTTTTCATAACTAATTCTCCTCTTTTTTCTAATTCATCTACGCTTAATTTTGTCTTTAAAAAATTAATCTTATCACCATCAGCATATCCACCTTTTAAGTTATTAACTAATTTTTCCTTTTCTTCTTTGACTCTAATTAACTCCTGCAAACTTCCGTCCTTTGGAGTTATTTTTTCAATTCTTTGATAGGCATCAAACTCTTGCTTTGTTAATCGACCCCTTTTGAGCGACTCATCTGTTACACCGTAATCTTTTGCACTTTTTTGCTTATCATTATTGTTATCTTCCTCATGAAAATAATCGATTATCATTTGCATAGCCTCAGTTACAAGTGCCGCAGCTTGACCCCATGGACCAAGAAATATTGCAACCGATTGTAAAATGTCTGTTGCACCCATTGCCTTATCATACGCATTATCAGATGTAGCTACTTTATAAGCACCGCTAGCACCCTCATATATTGCAACACCCTTCATAAGTGCCGAACCTTTTCTCTTTGCAGCTGCTGCAAATGACTCTCCATCTAACGCTTGACTTCCAAGTCCTTTAAGGAAAAAGTCAGTCATTTTTCTTCCGTGAGAAGCTATTAATCCAACTAACAATGCTCCAATTATAGCAGTTCCTCCTTTAAGTATCATTTGAGTTTCAATTGGAACATTGCCATTTTCATCTCTTTCTGCAAGTTTCAATCTAAATTTATCTAATACATCGGAAACTGTTCTAAAATTACCACCAAGTGCGTATATATCATTTATTAATTTACCAAGTTCAGCAGATAAGTTATGAGCAACCTCTTTAAATCTTTCCTGACCTTGTTGGTATGATTGCATTTGAAATTTCTTTGCTTCAATTGCCTCGGGAGATTTTAGGAAGTCTGCAAGAAGTTGCATTATTTGCTCAGGCTTTAACTCTCCGCCAACATACCTTGTTCCATACTTTTTTTCATAAAATTTCTGGAAGTCGAAACCTGGCAACCTATTTAACATTGGAATCAAGTCTCTTGTCTGTTTAATATATCCCTGTGTTGTAACTTGTTGCATTTGCAATAAAACTCCATTAACCTGAGAAGCGTCAAGAGTTCCAAGCGATAGTGCGTCAGAGAGCGTCTTAGTAAGTTCATCTTTATTTATGTTCTTACCAAGTGCAGCCTCTCTATTTGCTTCATTTCTTGATATAATACTAATTTTCATCAACTGGTCAAGACCTAATGAACTTTCATATTGTAATTGATATAGTTTTTCAAGTTCTACTGCTGATTGATTTTTTCCATAAACTGATATGAACGTTTTCATTAAACCCTCCCTTTCGGATAAGGCATTTAATGAGTTCATAGTAGCTAATACAGTAGGTAGTGTTACCATCATATTTGCCCTATTGTAAAACTGGGCATTACGATCCATTTTACTCTCTGCGTGCATTCTATTTGCATTGGATACGCCAGATTGTGCAGAATCTACTAGTTTTTCTTGGTCTAGTAATCTATTTTTTGCATTTCGTAACTTAGTTTCGTCCTCCAATGTAATATTATTTTTTTTAAGTAACTTTACTTCGTCTTTAAGTAAATTAAGTTTATTTTTTTCAAGTTCAAGTCTTGCCTTTGCACGCATTACATCTTTTACATCTTCAAATGTATTTATTTTTGCTATTTGCAACTCTCTTTCTTTATATTTGGATTCAAGAGACTTTATTTCTCCAATTGACTGTGCTTTTGATAGTTTTTTTTGTTCTGCTAAAATTCTTTTGTCTTCTGCAATACGTATTGATTTACTCTCATCACTTAGATTATCTACTTTTGTAGTATAATTATTGTGTGCCCTATGTTTGCTTAGTATCAACTCCCTTGCACGCTTTATTTCGCCATCACTTGCACCCTTCGATTTTAGTAAATTAAGGCTTTTATATGAACTTTCCAATTCACTACCACTCATTTCTTTGAGTTGTTTTGCAGTTTTAAGTTGTGCTTCATTTACCTTTACTTTCTTTATGTATTCTGAGTGTGCACTCAGTTTTATTTTGTTTATGTCGTTTGCTAGCTTTTTCTCAATATCTAATACTTTTTTTGCCCTTTGAAACTCAAGTGCGTCTTGTGCGGTTCGTCTTTCACTTTCCTCTTTTGATATTATTGATTTTGATTGTTTTACGGAAGAAGCTGTTGCTTGTGTGATACTTGCGGAGCTTTGTTGCTTTATGTCTTTTAGCATTTTTAAAACATCTTCTCCGCCTTTTTGCCTAAAATTAAAGGTTAATTCAGCTTGCGTATTTAAATTTATTGACATATTATTTTTTCATTGACTTTTCACGCTCCTTTTGTGCTTCGTATTCATTTTGTATGCTTGATAGACATTGATTTACGTAATAATTACATTCGTTAATTGTCAAGTTTTTAATGTTGTCGTTATTTATTCCGCCATTTGTCATTTCCATAATGTTAATTTGAAGGTCTTCAACTAGACCAAATATTGACTGTAATGACATTACTATTGGTTTTTTTGAAAATTTATATTTAATTGAATATTTTGAAAGTATTTCAATAAAATTAAAAACTTCATTATCTTGTGCTGGCGTTTGAACTATGCAACCAAGAACTATATCGCCAGTCTTATATTTATCTCCTATATAAATTGGTTTTTTGTGTTGAGTTATTGACCCTCTAACTCTTTTACTTGTTCCAAAATAAGTTGCTCTAAACTCTCTTGACTCGCCAACTGAGACACCGTTGTAGAGATACGGTGTGATACCAACTGTTGCAATGTCCTCGATGGAAAAAATTTTAAAAAAAAACTGATATATGTTATTACAATTTCCTCAATTAAGTAACTGTAATCACTAAAACTTCTATCAATTACATGCTTAAATGCAATCAAATATTCAACATCGCCATCTTTTTCGTATAGTGCGACATAAGGTATAAAAGATTTGTTAATATAAAATTTTGCAGAAGAAAGAATAAACTTTAAAAATATTTCAGTTATCTTATCCTTTTCTTCTGCTTGACTTTCTTGATATATTGTCTCAACAAAGGCTCTTGTTAAAGAATTATTAAGCTCACTTTCAGCCATTTTAGAAAGTTCATCATAATCAAACTTAGCATAAGCTAAGCTCAAACTAATCTCATCAAAAATTCTCATTTGAGCTTCCTCACAAAGCACCTCAAACGCCCTATGTTTGTCTCCTGACTCTATGCTTTTAAGTGCTTCAATGTATCCTGATTTCCTTAATGCGGCAATAAATTGAGTTTGAAATGACTCTATTAATCCTTGAACGTGCCCATTTTTTACATAATCTAATGTAATTTGATTAAGACATCGAGATAATCTCCTAACTTCATTGTAGTCTGATAATTTTGGAGCTTGAATAAAAATATCAGGAAACTCATCGCCACTAACTGTATTTATCTTTGGCTTATAGTCTTCATTAAAGGCTATTCTTAGATATTCTATACCATCTATTGATATAATTTCAGTCCTAGAAGAGTCAATGAAGTTAGTTTTATTTGTCATTGTTATTACATTAATTTAACAATTCCAACTTAAATACCATAGAATTTGCTTGTTCTGAACCAATTTTATCAACTCTATACCCACTCATAATTATCATTTTGAATGTGCGAATAGCTTGGTTGCTTAATGTTGCAGTAAATTCTCCAATGTTTGCATCGCTTCCTTGCTTAATTGACTCAATTTTATTGTGAAGCTTTGGAGCTATTAATTCAAGCATTTGCATTGACATCATAATTGTTGTATCAGATGGTCCTTCTTTTTTATAGCTAACTGTTTGTATTGAGCCACCTCCCTGCATTCTGGTGTATGAAGTTTGACAGTCATCAAAATTCAAGTCAGTTACTCCATCTGCCTGTATTGCGTCAATAATATCAACGCCATCTTCTTTTGAATAAAATGAAACAATTTGCTTGCCGTTTATACTTAAACTCATATATTTATTATTTAATTATTTGTTTTAAATTAGCCAATAGTATTGGTTGCACCAAATCTTGAACGAATGCAATTACAATGCTTTTTGTTGGTTTTGTATAAGTAAATTGACTTTCTAGTGTCAATCTTGCACTTTCCCTAGCATCTCCGTCCTCAACAATAAGACCAGAAAATGGTGCAAATGTTGTATTTGTTGTCTTAGAGCCAGTGAAGTGGTCGTAAGCCAACATTATACTATCCATAATTGCTTTCTTTGTCAATATAGTTGTGATAGAAGATTTTCCAGTTGTGTAATTGTTTTCTCCGTAACCAAGAGTTGTATTTGTAATATGCTCTATCAATTTTTCTTTTACGAAATAAATTTGAAAGAAAAAGTCAACAAATTTTATTTCAGCAACATCACTTCTGTTGTATGCTGGCGAAACACGGACAGTAACTTTGTCATTATCAAGACAAATGCAAGACATTTGCAAATCTTGAATAAGCTTCATTTTCTCGTAAGTATTTACAGGTTTGAAGTTTGCAATACCATCTCCTTTGTTAATCACAATGTATTGCTGACAAACGCCCTCTTCATAAAGTGGATTATCAATATGGAACTGCTCAATTGTCTCGTCAGCTTCGGCTGGAATATCTATGCTTTTTGTAAGGTCAAATGGAAGCACAGTAGTTATCATACCTTGCAAAGAAAGGTTGCTATATTGCTGAACATCTTTATATTTTGCATATCTGTCTTCAACTAATGCCAATCTTTGTTCTTTTGAAACAATGCCATTTGAAATTGGAGTAAAATGAACTTGGTAATCTCCAAATTTTCCATCATTCGTATCTTTTACTTCCAAAATATCAGAAATATCCATAGTTCCGATACCTGCTGTAATTTCTTGCTTTACTAATCTAATAAAATCATTTTCAAGGTCAATAGAAATCAAGCTTCCACAGTAACCAACGTGAACACTTGTTAGTGTAAGAACTTCATCAGATTGCGTAACAACAAAAGGAAAGTTAGAGTTTAGGTCAAAAGCTTTTTTAATTTTTGCAGCAATTTCGCCATCTGTGTCTGTTTTTTTAACGTCAACGCTAATAATTATGTCATTATCATTAACAAATGGAAGAGATGGGACTGTTGAGCCCTTACTTGCGTTAGATGGATTACCTACGCTAATTCCATTCATAGTAAATGATGAGCAATTTGAAGCTTCCGTATATTTAACTGCATGACCTACCGCATATTGAACTTCAAGTCTTGATGGGTTAAGTTTTCCAACTCTAATATTAAGCGTTGTGTTTGCCGCTGAAAGAATTTCAACTGTAAGTTGTGTAACTTGTTTCTTATTTGAAGCGTCAGCACTGTGGTCTTGCACTGGAATAGCTATAATTTTTGGTTTATATACACCAGACGCAGAGCAACAAGTAATCGCGTCTTTAAGTTGCATTGAAATGTATGATTTTGCACCAAACAATTTATCTACTTGCTTTGAAGTGTAATTTTCAATTCCATCGTAAATTCTTTTTTCAATATTTTGAGTTGTTTGACCAATAATTGCAACAGTCGGTCTGTATTTTTCTGGTGCTTTTACAACCTCTATACTAGATTGTATGCTTGGGAAGATTGACGTAGCCATTCCTAAAATAATAATTCAAATTAATTGATTGATGTAAAAAATTAATGTCAAGCACTTTTTCACAAAATAATATTATTTTCATTAAGTGCATATCCTTGAATTGGATATGCAAAGTTTTCAATTGAAGTTCCAATTAAGCTATAATCGTATGCAATTCTAAATTGAACAGTAAATGTCATCATAAGTTTAGATTTTCCAGTAGATGGGTCAGTTATATTTATTTGATTACTTGAATTTGTAATAATTGATATTGAAACATCGTCATCTGCGTCATTTATTTGTAATAACATAGATAAAATTTTATCAATATATTGCATTTCTGCATCTACCGACTCACAATTGTTATTTACGTAATACATATTTATTGAAGCATTTTTCCAATACTTTGAATTTATAGTATATTGTTCGTATGAACTATCAACTAATGTTTTTTGACTTTTGCTTTCAGAAGTTTTAAAGGTAGTTGGGTCAATTACTATAAAACACTCTCCAAGTCCAGATGAATTTATTTCCTCCTGTGTGAAAGTCGAATTAAATCTAGTTGTATCAAGTGCCAGAACTCTCTCATACAAATAAGACAAATAAATATCATCAAATACTAACTTTTCATATTCTCCATCATAATTCTCTATTTTAAATTTAATAATAAACTCACTTTCATTATGTATTTCAATTTGATATGTATTATTTAAGTGATGTATTCCATTTAAAATTACTCCACCAAATTCAGTTGGAAGTTCTCCTTCGTTGTCTTGAAGGCACTCAAAAACATCTCTTCCATTTATTGAGCTTATTTTTTTATACTTACCGTTATAATTTCCATTATTTATTATGTCTATGTAAGAAACGTTACAAGGAAGACCTTTTATTGAACCTCTTTCTGCTTCTATGTAAAATAATTTACTTGCAATTGTTGCATTAAATGGTTCAAATTCTGTAATTTGATGAAATTTTTTTATTCCTGATACAGTTATTTTTGACGGTTCATCTACATCTAATATATGATTGTAATCTTCCTCTGAAAGTTTTACATATACAGTTATAGTATCGTCTATTTTTTCACTTGTAATTGAAACTGGTTGATATTCTTTTCCAATAAAATTAGATATTGATGGCAAATACCTTACAAATAATTGTTGTAATTTTTGCGATGGACCAAGTTGCTGTTGTATTACGTTATCAATCATTATAAGAAATTCTTAGTTAATATTGGCAAAATTCCACTTTGTGTCTTCTCCATTGCATTTTTAAATGTTGGTCTTCTTGATTTTATGTCAGCCTCAGCTTCCCAGTATTTAAAGTAATTTCCTCTATCTTCTGAATCATTTGAGTTGTCAGCAATATAAACCTTAGAAGAACTAACTCCGTGTGTTATTTTAAGCAAATCTTCTAATGTATGACCAGTATCAGTTGCTAAACCTTCACTATTTGGTCTTGACCTCCTAAGCGAACCTCCTCTTGAATAACCCTTATAGTTACCAGTTTTTGGTCCTGTCATTTCTTCTATTATGTTTGACTTAAAAAGCTCAGCCATCTGCCTTACCGCTCTTCTGCCACTTAAATTAACTTGCTTTTGATGATTTTCAATTTTATTAATCATTTTTTCAATTCCAGTAACTTTTAAATCGAAATTAAGCATTTTCTTCTGTTTTAATTAGACCTGCAACAATCGTAACGAATGGAACATCTTGTGAAGCATAATATTTAGTTCCATTTATTGTTTCCATATATGAAGTTGTTGGGCTTTGAATTATTTCATATAATAACGTCTCAACATTTGATTGAACTTTGATATACTTATGTTCTGCTAGCGATAATCTTGAAATATCCTGAAAAATAAACTCTTTTGTTGTATAAAATTTATTTTTAATTGCAGACTCTTGAATATCAATAGTTAGGTTTGTTAATTTTGTGCTACCATCTTTTATAAAGCATTGAGTATAAAGGCTTCCACTTGTATTAATTGGGTTTGAGACCAATTGATTATTGTTTGTGCTGTTTTTGATGGATATTATATGCTTTAAAAGTGTAATATTTGCATTTGGAGTGAACTTAACCAATGTAATTGTTGATGTTTTTTTTCCGCAACAATGATATTTTGCATACCTCCTATTCATACAACTGAACAATAATCGTATTTATTTGTTTTTAATATATATTTTTCCATTTGAAGCCTAGCATTATCTTCCCACGGATTACATTGCCCATTCTCTGCATCATACTTAGTCGCAACAAGAATAGCTATTTGCTCCTTTAAATCGCTTGGCATATTAGTGAAGTCGCTTGAAATATTTCCAAGTTCATCAACCGAATAATATCCGCAATAAAAATTAAATGTATAGCTTTTTGAGCATAAATCATTATTATTATTTAAAATATTACTCGGCAATACAAAGTCATCTTTAAAAGTAAAAATCATTGGAGACGAACCAAATGACAATGAAAATTCTTGTTCAACTATTTTAAAGTTTGGCGTTATTTCAGTATCATCTTGTTCATAAGTTACATTTCCTGTGTCAGTTTTAATTACGCAAGATTGCAAATATACATTCATCATATTTGAATTTATGTAATCAAGCTTTCCAAACTCCTTAAATTTAGACAAAGAAACATTCTCAAACTTTGCAGACCTTTTTTGTCCCCTTATCATTAAGTATGCGTCAGTTTCAATGTCATTTATTACCTGAGATATTGACTTATCTCTAATATACCTATAAGATAAATCAGCTTCAATTTGCTCGTCAGTCAATGCGTCAATATCGTCATCAGTAAGTCCAAGTGTCTCTTTTGCATAGAATGACTTCTTTAATACATCTTTTACATCGATAGGCATTGTTAGTATATCTATTGATGTTGGATTTAATCCCCAAACCAGCTTTATGAAGTCATCGTAATTAGTAGACATATTATGCAATTTCAAATATTTTTTTAGCTTTATTAAATTTATTGTAGTTATCTTCTCCAATCCCATTTATAAGCTCATCTCTTTTTATTTTGACATTGGCAAATGGTTCTATTTTTTTTGTTGGCTTTTCAATTTCTAGAATTACAATATCCTCAAATTCTTCTTGTGCTACTTCGTCTTCTATCTTATTTTCAACAGAAGTCTGCTGTTCGTCATTTGTTGTTAGGCTTGGGTCATCATTTACAATGTCGTTGTTAATTTGATTTTGCTGTTCGTCATTTGTTATTCTTTCATTTTCAATGCAATTTTCTAAAATGTTTTTTACAGCAGTAAAATGCAACATTCTTTGATGTGGGTTAATCTTTTTTTGCAACAATAGTTCATTTGAATATTGGTGCTGTGTTAAGAAAGTATAATTGCCAATTGTCAAATTTGACCTTGGCTTGTATAGTGGGCTTGATTTAACTTCAAGTTCGTTCTTGTCGTTTGAAAAGATTTTCATTTTTTACAAAATAATTATGCAGGAATTTAACCTGCATAATTAAGATGTCAAGATTAAAATTCGCAGAACGAACCAATTGCATCAAATGTAGATGTATTTGAGTTTGCTCTTGTAATTGTAAAGGCAAGTTGCAATTTTGTATTTGCACCATAGTGAAGAACTATTTCCTCAAATGGAATTGAGAATGACATAACGTCAAAAGACCCAGTTCCAACAACTTGATTTACAGAAGTAAATTTTGCTTGAAAAAGAATGTTCCTTAGAAGCATTTGCTCTCTATTAGTCGTATCAAATGAACTGTATGTAATTGCAGTTGGGCTTGTTATATCTCCGTTGGAGTCAAGTGCAGTCCCAACTTTATATCCAACACATTTTACAGTTACATCAGATGGAAGACCAATGAAATCAACAGATACCGTTGGCTTTGCAGCATATTTTTTAATATCAACCGCAATAGAGTTAAATGTCGTAACTGTGCTAGCTATTGCTACCTTTTTGACAAATAACTTTCTTTTTGGATTTTTAAAAACGGTATCTTGAAGATTTTCTACTGAAATCTCAATTGGTCGCCTTGCGTAAGGCAGTGGCACATTTTGCATTTGCATATATATTTATATTAATTATTATTTTTGTTTAATTACCCAACATCTGTTGTAAGCTTTTAGTCTACCAGGAACAATACCGTGTTTTTGCACTCTTTTGTAGTTAGCCCATTGATCATCTCCTTTATTTGTTTCAATGCACAATGTAGTAGTGTCTCTACCATCTAATACTGTAAATGATTGAGGCTCTAATATGAAGCCAATAATTTGACCAGATCTTATTGTTTTATTTGTCCAATCTGAATAAAACCTACTAAATGGATTAGCATTTGTTAGATTTTTCATTCCATAATTAGAATACTCTTCCAAAAGTGCTCTTTTCCCAGCATTATTACCTGCATCTACTAACTCTTGATACCTATCGTAAAAATCAACATCTGTATATACTGAATTAATTGATGCAGTTTTCCAGTTAAATGCTCTTTCGTATGGGCTCAAAAATGGCATAACTGGATTAACGGAATTAGCGTATATGTCTTTCACATTCGCATCTAAGGCAAGCATATTCTTTTCGGTTGACAATAGTGCTGTCATTGGCTCAGCAAGAACAAGCATTTTGTTGCCACTCTCAGAGTAGAAGTCGCTATTTTTCTGACTAGATATTTCATTAAATAGCCTTAGCGAAATGTCCACAACTTCATTTCCAGCAATATTAAGGTCAACTTCTAATACATTTGCACTTCCAATGAAGTTGACATTATTTGCACCTGCTGTTTCGCCACGAAATGAACCACGCATAAATTCAAGTCTTTTTTCAAAGTTATGAACTTTTTGACTTGAATCCATAAGATATGGAATTGTATTTGGTCTTTCTTTTGTCTCAAATATCATTGAGTGCTGTCTCTTGGATAGTGTAGTGCTGTATTCTGTCGTTCCAAGTTTAAAGCTATTAGAGGAAGACTTCAAAATATCTCCACTTGTATGCAATTGGTTTAGCTCTGAGCTTCCAGATATAGATGAAGCAGCGTCAAATTCGTAGAAATTTGGGTGAGACTCAATTATGAACTCCTCGTCCCAGCTTGGGCTAACTGAAATATGTGGCAAAGCTTCATACATTGGGTTGTTAGGAATACCAGCACCCTCTTCTGAATATAAAAAGCTTTTTTTACCTTCAAATGTAGTGTGATAATTTGCAGTTGTAATTGGTGCCAAGTCCTCAGATTGGAACTGAACTCCACTAAGCTCTTCTGTATTTTTTGCAGTAAAAAATGGTGTAAGATTTTTCCAATTCACGCCATCTCCATTTGTATAATAAAATTCTGGATTCGCTCTATTACTAAATATAGTTGTTACATCATATTTATTTCCTTCAAGTACAACCTCCTTAATTTCATCAAATTTCTTCTTCATAAGATGACCAGTCTCCTTTATTTTACTCGCAAATGTCTTTTCTTTTGCAACTTCCCCTGATGTAATTTTAGATTGCCTTAAAGCTTCAAGTCTCTCAAACTCTTCTTTTTCTTGCTTAGCTTTTACCTCTAACATAGCTTTTTGATAGCCAGCCTCTTCCGCAGCTTTTTTTTCTGCTTCCGCAGCTTTTCTTTCTTCTTCAATTTCTTTGCTAGCTAGTATCGATGCTACTTGTGCAGCGATTTCATTTTTTGTTTCAGCAGCAGCTTCTTTTGCAGCTTCCACAGCAGCTTCTTTTGCAATTTGAGCAATAGCTTCTTTTGCTTCTTGTGCTACCTCTATTTTTTGTTCCTCTTGCGGGTTTGTATTTACTCCTGACATTTTGTTTTTAATAATTATATATTTAAAATATCAAAGACAGTTATTTTTTGTATAAGATATTTAAATCACTTATACTATTAACTGACTTTACGAATGTATCCACACCCGCCCCATCACTTGACAAGGTCAAAATGGGAGAGTCTGAAACAACAGAGCTCTCCACTACACCAGTAACATCATTTGACTGACTTACGACTGGCAACGCAATATCATTATCTTCTATTTTTTCAATGTCAAGCTTTTTTTTATTTTCGTAATCTTTTATTTGTGATTGTAAATTTTTTATTTCAATATCTTTATGTTCAACTATTTTTGCAAAAGCTTCAAGTTCACGTTTTTTACTTTTATTTGAGCCATTCTTTATTACATCTTTTAGTGCACGAATAGATTTTCCATAATTCAAAGAAACATTATTTAATAATTCTTTTTTCTTTATTATGTTTGATGGTAGTGCATTATATATTTCGATACTTCTTCTATCTTGCATTTCTTGTGATTGAAATTCAATTACTCTACAATTGTGGTTCTTTGGTCTATCGGTTAATGCTATTGAAAGTATTTCCGCCTTTACGATATTTGTAATTCCATTGTCATTGTAACTTTCTAAATTTACAAAAGTAACAGAGGCATACAAGTTCCCACTTAAATATAAATCTATTAATTTTTTAAATGTTTCAAAGTTATTTTTTTTAAATGACTCATCAACCTTAAAGTCAATATAAATACCATCTTCAATTTTATCGTCTATTTTTTGTATTATTGAAGATATATTGCTAGCAATTAAAATTTCACTTTTTAATTGATTTCTTTGATTATATTCTTTATGAGTTGAATGATTCCAGTCTATTCTGATAATTTTTTTACCATCATTAAATTCTTTTATTGAGCCATTAAACGAATTAGGCAAAAATCTTGTAACGATTATTTTTCCATTGCGTGATACTGTTGGTTTTGTTGATTGTAAAAAAGATATTGCTAAAACCTTTAAAATGCCTTGATATTCACTGTAATTTATTTCTTGCATAGTAAAATTAACTTGACTTTAATCAAAAGTAAATATTACATATTTTATATGTCAAGCTTTTATATGCCAAACAATCTATCTAGCAGAAAAATAAGAAGAACCCAATATCACGCAGTAGATTTTACTGGGACATTTAATAATGGAAATGCAAATATTAATAATATTGAAAATTCCGACTTTGAAAAAGAAAAAGAACTATTAATAGAAGCAATTAAAAAATGTGCCCCAGCACAAAATATTACAGATGTCGTAGCAAATGGTCTATCACAATTAATTCCAAAAATAAAAATAAAAGGAGACGATGGAACACCATCTGGATTATGGCTAAGTAAAAATTCTAAGGAAGACTGCATAAAGGAGATAACCGATGTGCAAAAAGAAGTAACTTCAAAAGATAATGTTAATTTTGATTTACTACTTAATGCAATAGATGAATCAATTAATCCATTAAGAATACATTACCCAGCCAATATATTTCAATTAAATAAATCAATACTTCAAAGCTTACTTGCTAAGGGGCAGTTTGGGTATGTAATAAGATGCGATGAGGAAAGACCATTTATTATTGAAAATGGAGTAGAGAAACTTGGCGATAAAACAACAGTTGGTATTACCGAAATAATACAATCAACCAAAATTGACAAAGTAACGCAAAATAAATGGAATGTTACATTAAGTAGAAAGACAATGATTGAGACAGCTACCAATCAAGAGGATTTTTACTACATTGATAGCTATAAGTATTTCAAAAATTACAGTAAAATCGAAAATACAATTATTCAATTTGAAAAAAATACACTTTCATATTCTTACAAAGGCGATGAAGTGAATGCAAGCACAAATTCAAGAATAGATACTATGGCTTCTAGGCTAGATAGCTATCGTGATGAAGAAAACAATTCAATAGTTACTCCAATTTATTATCTATTTATATTTGAAAGTATAGACGGCATTAATGAGACTCCTATGCCAATTCTTTACCCATACTTATATCAAATCCTAACATACAACAAAATACAAGAAAGCAGATGCAGGACGTATGCTAACGATAATATCCCTGAAAATATAATTTCAGTAACTCCACATGGAACTGAGCAATTATGGTCGGCAATTCAAGATGGAACAATCAAACCTGACGAAGGACAGAAACTGCTTGAAAATATGGAGTTAGTAGAAAAAAAGATTAGCGAAAGTATTCGTAATAACTTTGAAAAATCAAAAAATGGAACTGAAAAAAGAACTCACTTAATAACGCACGGAGCTAAAATTGAGAGAGTTGAAATTAAGCCAAATTCAAATGGTCATGATAGTGTAATCGGAGATGAAGAAATGCTAAGAAAGACATTAAGTAGTGCAATATTTGGTATTACTGATAACTTGATACAGGGGGAGTCTACATACTCAAATAATATGCAAATTAGGAATAAGACCGCATTTGATGCAATTATTTCATTTAATGATAGAAATATTCACCCAATAAAACAACAAATCGTTAGCACATTAGCGTTTATTTATGGGTTTGATGGGAATAAACTATATCTAACATTTGATACAAGTGGAGTAGAGACTGTAAAAGAAACAGAACTAATGAGACTCGATAATGAGTATAAAGCAAATCAAATAACTCAAAAGCAATTGATAAGAGCTAAAAAAGAAATTGCCAAAGAAACATATTCCTTCATAGAAGAAGAGGGGCAGGATAAATTTTTAGCTGAAATAGAAGCAAGTAGTAAAAATAATGGATTTACAAATTTGAAATAGATTTTAAGCTCTAAATCTATCAGCATAAGAACTCATAGCTTCAACAATAGATGTTCCAGTTGGCATATAAGCCTGTTCATACATATCAGTAATACAGTCTATAATATCATCGTGCTGTTTTAGCTTTGTAATTCGATAATCTCTAACCTCTCTTCTTATTTGCTCTGTTATTGATTGGTTTTTATTCTTTACATACTTTTTGTTTGTGATTTTTCTTGTGCAAGATGTTAGGCTTGGTTCAAATGAAGGCTCAGGAGAAAAGAAGGTTAGCTGAGATAATTTATGAGGTAGTGAATTAGCTTCAATTCTTGCCAATTTATTGCTTTTACCCCTTTTTATTTTTGTTATTTGAAACCTAGAACCCCTTCCTAAGTTTTCTTCGTATTGATTAATTATTGATGTATTACTCGTTACAGCTTCAATAAAGAACTGTATTTTTTTGTTTCTGCATAAATTTAAGTAAAAATCATTACTCTCCCAGCATTTAGCAAAAGCCAATACATCTTTTTGAGGTTCCGTTGTTTTGTTTCTATACATATCAAGAACATAAAAAGAAGGAAGCCATTTTGTCTCTCCAAGAATATGCATTTTTTCCCTGCACTCCAAATAACAGATTGCAACACAGTAATCACTGTCATCATTGTTCGTAAATGCAAGGTCAGTTATTATGCACATTCTTTCAACTTTTAGAGTTGCACTTTTTTTGGTTATGCTATCAACTCTAAGTTTTTCTTGTAACATTCCAGCATTCCAAAACTGTATTGTTTCAGGGTGGAATAATTGGTCAACCGTATCAACTGGTCTTTGTTGTAATTGAGCAGAAGCTTGTTCCTCTCCAATTGCTATTATTGTTGACTCAGCAAAAGATTTTCCCAATGCACCAGCTTCGTTATATATCCTCATCTCTCCACCGCTAGAAGTGTGAGCAAGAACTCCGTGCTTTTCCATTGTAACTTCAAATAAAGTTTGACCAGTGTATAATGACTTATATTCAACATTTTCGTCAGTCCAATATGCAGGTATAACAACGTGCAAGTATTTACTTCCTGTCATTTGATATATTTCTTCGAATTTTTTAAGCATTCTACTTGATACATCTCCTACATATAGTCTTTGCTGAACGACTAAAAGTATTCTATTTGCAACCTTACTTGTCTCGCTGTCCTGTATAGACCTTTCAATTTCATAATTTCTTTTTTGTTCTTTTGTTAATTGAGAAAAGTATAAAGTATTTCCTTTGTCAATTTCAGCAGTTCTAAGCATTGGAAGAATTGCGTTAAAGTGAGTATCGCAAGTCTCTCTTTCGGGTTGGCTATGTGCCGCAGAAAGAGCCTCGGGGTCATCTGATATAATAGCATTAAAATTTCCACCAACGGAAGTTGAGTAAGTTGATGTTGTTTGTATTGAGCCAAGTTTTTTATTTTTACCGTCTGTAATTGTAATAGAAGGGTTAGTTGGTCCATTGTTTATTTTTAATCCATAAGGAAAAAGACCAATTTCAATCATCTTTGTTAAAATTTCAACTCGTTTTGTATGCCAAGTTAAATTATTTTTTGACGATATACTTGTTACAAGTATATTATACTTTGGAACTATTAACAAAAGGAAACAAGGAAAATATTCAGTTGAAAATAAACTCTTACCAAAACCCCTACTAAGGTTGAATACCGCACTTTTATACTCTTCTCCATTTACATCGCCAAAAGCAAGTGTTTGTAGTGCGTGCATAACATAAGTAGAAAGACCGTGCTCCTTCAAAGGCTTTTTTTCAACCTTTTTATATACATATTTTACAAAAAGCTCAAAACTTGTTTTAACAAGATTATGGAACTCTTTTAATTTTTCATCAACATAAGCTGGCTTAAGTCTTTTTATTGATTTAGTATAATTAAAAGCCTCTTCCGCTGAAAGTCCCCTTTTTAACTGTATCTTTTTTACATTTTTTATTGTATTTTGAGATACATATACTGGCTTTGACTCACGCATAGATTAGTCTTTATTTTCTTCGGCAACCATCATAGATTTTGCATAATCGCTCATTTCTTCTTCGTCTTCGCCTCCGCCGTCTGGAACATTGCCTATATGTTTTAACTTGTCCCTAACCTTGTCATCTGCGATATATATTGTTTCGACATCTCCAATTACCTCAACATAAGTATCATTTAAAAGTTCCTCATTTTCTTCTTTGCTAACTTTTTCAGTTCTACCAACTTCTTCAAGAGCTAAATCCATTTTAATTGTATTAGCAATTACATTAATTGATGTAAATTCACTTTGTGATTGAGCCATTAAGTTATCCTTAATTATACCTAAGAATGTTGATTTTGCTTCATTTGATGTAATTTCAGCTATTTCTTCAATTTTTGACTTAGCTTTCAATATCGAGAGATAGCTATTTGACATTACTTTTTCTTGAATAAAGTAATCAAGTGCGATACCTTTAAGTTCCTCACTTCCATCAATTTGTTCTTTTGTTGCAATGTAATAATCATTTTCCTCATTATATTCTAGTTCATAAACGCCTTTATCTACCCACATTGAAACATAGTTGCTCTTTGGAATAATAAAAAGTTTTTGCTTATCAAATAATTTAATTGCGTTATCAATATCATTATTAAATTTTTTTGCAGTTTTCATTGCTAAGTTATTTTGCTGAGCCCTTTGGTAGTCCTTTTTAGAATTTGCAATATTTTCGTTATAAACTTCATTTCTATCTTCCATCTGTTGAAATGAACTAAAAACTGAAAGATTTAGTGCTTGACTTGAAAACTTAATATCATTTAATTTACCAATTTCAAATTCTTTTTTCTTAATTTTTCCATTCTTACTTACCATAGATAATATATCGTTAATTAATTCTTTTGGTTGCATTTTGTGAAGTATTTCTAAGCAAATTGCTTGAATTTCCTGCAAAGTTGCAACTTTTTCCTGTTCTATTGTCATTATTCTTTCTGACGTTTCTTTCTCAGAGTAAAGCTTCTTATATCTCCCAGTTAGAATGCGAGAGGCAAATGACTTTTTTATTTTTTGTTCTTGCGATAATATTCTTTTATCAAAATCTTCGGATATTATACTCAATATATCATTACTTGCCTCAACAATATTACTAGGATTCCTAACATTTTTTGTATTTGAGCTAAAAAACCCATCTGATGTATGAATAAAAAAGCTAATAAGATTATTGTGATGGTAACTCTCGTATTCTTGGTCAAATTCCTCATTTAGAATTTTTGCTATTTGAACATCTGCATTGTAAATAATACCAGAAAGCATATATTTTGGTATTATGTGCCTTTGCAAAATAGCTGCCGCCCTTTTTGATGGAATTAAGTTAAACAAGTGCAGAAATGGCTTATTTGCAGAATGTTCAAGTCTATTTTTTGTTATATTTTGGACTCTAAATGTTTTGGTTGCAATTTCTAAGGCAAAAAAGAACATTTTTTTCAATGGCAAGTATGTTGTCCTTGAATACTCTTCTCTTTGGTAGCAATTATTTTTATAACATTTAAACTTAAATGAAAAATCACTTGGATTTAAGTCTCCTATGAAATTATCGCACTTTTCATCTATCGCCAACTGTTTGAATGACTCATTTTTTGCGAACATATCATAAAATCTACTTCCATAAATATATTCGTTAAAGTGGAATTGTGCTATTTTATTCTTAACTAGAAATTTAACAAGTATATCACGAAGCTCTTCCATTTTTGTCCTTGCAGCTATCTGCTTATCATCTTTGTAAAGCCTAAATGTATCTCCGTCATCTGTTCTTAGTTTTGTCTTTTTTGTGAAAGAAAAAGTGTCATCAATTTTTGCAAGTTCTTCGTCTGAAAAAGTTTTTGGATTTTCTTTTTGACATTTAAGGCATAAATCTGTAATTACACGCTCAATAACGACTTTATTTACGCTTATTCCAAAATTTACATTTTCTTTATTTTCTATTAAGTAATCAAGAAAGTTAGATGGAGTTAATTTATGTGCGTGGTCATAGCAATCTTGAAGACTTGTGAATTTATAATATTTTTTCCCCTTTATCTGTCTATCGCACTGTGCCAATTTCATAGACGGTTTTATTTCGCCAGGAACTCTTTTTGTGTTTTTTACAAAAATATCTGAATTTACCTTTAAAACATCGATGCTTGCATTAGGAAGATTTTCAGTTACAATTTTTGGAGCTCTCATTCTTTTGCTTCTTTTCTTTGAAAGCTTTATTGCTGCCTTAACTTTTTCCTTTATTATAGCCTTTTCTTTCTTTTTTCTAATTTTTTCTCTCTCTTTTTCCTTAATTTTTCTCTTAGCTCTTTGTCTTTTCTCTTTTTCAATAGTTCTAATATCCTTTTTTCTTCTTTTTCTTCTCTTTCTTTTTTTTTCAGGAATTACTTCATTTTCTTCTGACATTTTTCAGTTTATTAATGATTTTTTTGTATATTTTCTTAATTTTTGCAATTTTTTTAGACAAATTTACCTCAAATTTACTAGTTTGATAAATCAAAACATCTTCTTCAAAACTCTCAATTGAAATATTTAGGTCATAGTGCTTATTTATTAATTCAATTCCATCAATCTCCTCAATTTTTAATAAGAAAACATAAAAAGCATTGAAATATTCAATTATTAAGTGATTTTTGTATTTATTTGGTATTTTTGATATAAGGAAATCATAAATTGAAGGAAATTTAAACTTCCAATCATGAATAATATCTCCAATCATTGCATCAATATTATTAAGCCTTATATTCATTTTTTCAAACTCTCCTGAGTATTTGAAGTTTTTTGAAATTCTAAGAAGGTCTTCCTTTTTTATGTCGTTATAGCTCTCTTCTAGTTTATTAATGCGAGAAATAAGAGGCGACATTTTTTTATTGACCAATGTAATGTATTCGTCAATAATTTTATAATTTGAAGTTTTGTCTAAGAAGCAGAACATAATGTATATTTTTTAATTTCTTTTGATTTACAGTTTTCTGTTAAAATTTTATCAAATCGAGGATATATTGTTATACCACTAATATGACTATAATCAATTGCATTTCCATTTTCAAAGAAACCATCACTTAAAAACTTTTTCATAGTTATTCGATTTTTGGAATATGCAGTTATCGTAACGCAATTAAACCTCTCTTCAATTAATTTTTTTCTTACGTTATAAAGCTCACTATAAAGTCCAATGCCACGATATTCACTTTTTACTCCACTATTAAGAGTTCCTGCTGTAAGATGTGTATTTTCATTGTATATGTTACAACAAGCGAAGCCGATAACCTCATCTTCTATTTTAGCAACAAAACAGTGATTGTATTTTGGCTCTTCTGTTGAAAACTCAATTGGTTCTCCTAGTAAGTGTTCCATTGTATCGTAATATAATTTTGCAGGCATTGTATCAGATTTATATATCGATATATTATGCCCTTCAAGAGTGATGTCCTTGATTTTTATATCCATATTTTGTTATTAGTTTTGATTAGTTTTGACATATCCGCCACGATAAGTCTCCATTAAAATACTTTCTCTATTTGTTGGCATAGGTGGATTTTTTACCTTGAAACGCATATTTTTATATTAGTTTTCTATGTGTAAAAGTATTTTTAAAAAAAGCAAGTTTTTTCTTGACAAATGGGATTTAGGGTTTATTAGTTATATGGATTTTCATAGAGTCCATGCTTTCATTAATAGCTGTTTTAGTGCAGTGTAAAAAGCTGCACTGGTTTTATAGGCGTTAGTTTTCCAAAATTTTCGGACGTATAATGAATTTTGGAAAAGTTATAGGGGGGATTAATACCTACAAATTTCCCCAAACACCCCCCCCCTCTTTTTTATCAAACAACACAAACACAACACAAAGCACAAACACACACCACCACACACCACACCGCAAACAATTCAAGGCAAAATCTCAACAGCACAACACAACAGCCAAAACCATCATAACACAGCAAACCAACCCATCACAAGAAAGCAACACATCGCAACACGATACAAGACAACGGCACGGCGTGAACAAAATCCAACCTTAACAATTCATAGCAAACAAACGCCAACCAAAAGACAAGACGCTTAAACCCACACAAAAGAACCACTTACACAATTCAACACGCCACACAATAACAACCATATAAACCCCTAACAGCGTCAACAATAGACAACGCAAACAACCACAGCAAGGGAAACATACACACAAACAACAAAAGCAATATAAACGCCTTAAAACGCAAATGGCAAAAAACGCCTGAAACAGTAAAAAAGTGAAAAAAAATGTAAAAAAATGTAAAAATCTCTTGACATTTCAAAAGTTGTGTGTGTATAATATAACAAGGAAAGCGAAAGCTGAACTTAACTTAAAAACTTATTTAAAATTATATGATTAAAATTAAAACAAGCAAGCAAGCAATTGAAATTATTAATGAAAAAACAAATCTTTCTTTGGTATTACCTGAAAGCAAAACATTTTCAAAAATAAAAACAAAAGCAGGAGTAAAATTTTTTTCCGTGATGCTTGAAACTCAACCGTCTGAATCTATTATTTTTAAAGGACTACAACAATTTGCAAAAAACTGTTCTTTTATCAAAAGCGTTGAGGAGGGTGGTGCAATTATGGCAACGATTATTTTGAAATAAAACAAGAAAATAATATTGATGAAATGTATGTTTAAAAAAATATAAAACTAAAACCTTTTATGTCAATTCACTTTATCAAGGTGAATTTGCGGTGAACTTTACACCAAAACTTAACTTATTAAAACTTATATGAACATTTACAAAATAAAGCTTGAAAACCTTAAAAACCAAAAAGAACCGCTTTGGCTTTCGATGTCTTTTGATGTTGACCAAAAGGATATTTGGAATAAAACTTTTTATTTTTACTTAACAAATGAAGGGCTTGAAAGCGACGTTGAACTTTTGCGTTTTATATCAAATAAGACCCGTTTAAAACTTTGGAACCTTGCAAATAAACACCTTGCAACGGCACAAGAGACGCTTGATAATGGTAATCACTTTCCACTTGCAACAATACATAAAGGTAAAATTGTGGATTTGGTAAAACTAAAAACAAAATAAATTTTTTAAAACTTAACTTATTAAACTTATATGAAAAAACTACAATATACAAACGAGATTCAAGCGTCTTTTGAAAACTTCAAAATTGAAATTCAAGAAACAAGCAAACCTTTCCTTTTGACCTATTGGAACACAATTAACACAATTGGAAAAGGTGCAATTAACTTTATGGAACTTGTCAAGAAAGAATTCCCCGAGCAATTCAAGAAAATCAATTAATTAAAAAGTTTAAAAATTAAACACTTGACCGCAGAGAAACACTTAAATTTTAAACTTTTCCTTGACTTTTGAAAAAAGATATTTTATAAATACTTAACTAAAAAAACACTTATGACAAACGAGAACCTAAATGCAATAATAAACGCTGAAATTCTTGACTACTTTTCAAGTTTTTACACTTGCAAAAATGATATAAAAGAAAACAACGGCACTTTTTTTATTGAGTTTGAAAACAATGTTGACAGTTCGCACACAGTGAACGAAAGGCATCATAAAAATTCAATTGAGATGCAAAAAAGATCGGAAGACTTTTATTATTTGCACAACTTAACACAAGAGGAGCAAACGCAATTCGCAAATTTTCAAGAATGGAATGCAAGTGCAAGTGAGGAGCAAAAAGAGGATTATTACGAATTTGAATCGGATTATATAAATTATACAGATTGTGGACACGATAACCTTTATATTTTTTCAGTTGTTTGGAAAATAGAACACACAAAAGACGGCGTTTATTTACATATTGGCGATGATATAACACAATATGTATTTTTTCCAGAACTTGACGATAGAAACACGATGATTATGAAAATTGATATTGACGACCTTTCAAAATTACAAGAATTAATAAAAATAACTTTTTAATATGATAAAAACTTTGGAAGCATATTTTAAATTTCGTGAGTGGAAAACAGGTAATAATAAACCTTCCACGAAAACGGCAATTGGTAAATTTGCAGATGAAGTTTGGAAAGGTGCTTTTTTGGAAAAAGACGATGTCAAGGCTATTCAATGGCTTATTGACAAAAGGCAACAATTAAAACAAAAATAACTTATAATATATATATGAATGTAAAAACAGTGGATATTGACACAGGGGAGCTTTTCAATGCAACTATTTGTAATGAAGCAGGAAATGAAAATGTCTTGTCAATGTTAAAAGAAATGCAGTTGTTGACAAATACAAGGAGACACGGCAGACTTAACGAAATGCAATTAAAAAGATTTGGCGAGCTAAACGAAATTCTTAAAACTGACTGTTTGGAGGACTTTGAAGATACAGGGCATTTTATCAGCACTTTTGATGAGATACCAGAAGATATTTTTCCTTTGGCAAAAATTTGATAAAATGTATTCAATATTTATTCAAGTATTGAATGCGGTTTTATTATGACCACTATTAACTTTTTTAAACCTATATGAAAAAAACTATATTAACCGTTTTTATAACCTTTGTTATTACTTTTTTGTTGGCAGTGTTATTTTATCACTATTCAACAAAGGGCGATTGCGTAAAAGTTGACAATGCTTATGTTTGTAAAACAGGACTTGCTAAAAATGGAAATGTATATCACAAGAAAGAAAATGGAGTTTTGAAAATTGAAATTGAAGACGCTAAATAAACTTTATGATTAAAATTATAAAGAATGCGTGGAGCTTGGGATTACGAGGGCGTTTAGAGTTATTCGCCCTTATTCCCCTTATAATTGGAATTGTCTTTTTGATAATGTCTTTTATTCACTTTGGGAAGTTTTTCGGAGGGCTTTTTGGAGTAATTTCCGTAATATTTTCCACTTTTTCAATTTGCATTTTTTTAATTGCAGATAAACTTAAATATAAACAATAACTTTTTAAAACGATTATGACAGACTTTCAAGAAATGGCAATATTATTAACGCAACCGCAGATAAAAGAGCAACCTAAAAAAGAAGTGAAGTGTTTTAAATATGCAAATATTTATTCAATTGATATACTTAATGAAGAGCAGATTAAAAGGATTTGCGACTATATGATTGAAGCAAGATGTTATTCAAGAATGAATTCTTCCGATGGCGAACCGATGTTTTATACCTTTTACGATTCAGAGTTTGAAGATGCTATTGAAGAATGCGAAGACGATAAAAAAGAAATTGTTGAGCTTTTGAATGTTGCAATTGATTTTATGAGCGAACACAAAATTGATTTTTTAATGTATTAAAAATGAAAAAAAGTTGTATTCCTGCGGGGAGCAATGTTGACAAAACCCTTATTCTACCGTTGAAAAAGATTTTGGATTTTGCTAAAAATATCTTGAATTTTGATTTTTTGGCTAAAATGCGTGATAATTGATAATTAATATCAAAATATTGTGTGTTTTGGCTAAAAATACATTGATTTTTGGTTTTGAAGTGTCTTAACCCCGTGTTTTGGAGCATTTTTTTGTCTAACCCCCGTATTTTGAGGCATTTTTATAGTATAAAGCGTTGAAATACAAATTTCAAATAGAATGGGAGTGAACAATTCAACCCAATACACTTTACATATTTTTTCCCTTCCCACAACCACAAAAAAACGACTAAAAATAACTTGACATTTTCCACCCCACAAACAAACCTATATTCCCACTTAACTTCACTTCATTTTTCCCTACTACCTATTCCACACTATTCCACTACCACATTTTTTGGAAGACACCCAACAATGCCCTAAATACCTTGTAAATGGAACATAGAAGCCCTTTTATTAACACTTATAAACTTTTTAGTATATTTCCCTTAATACACTTGATTTCGCTTGAAATAGAGCCTATTGTGAACGGTTCTTTTATCTTGTTTGATAACCTTGAAATATCTATTTACTAAATCTTATTTTTTGTTATGCCTTTCCCTGTTATAATTGCTTTCTTAATTTTGTTTCTTGTATATCTTTTAATTAATAAACCCTTGTTGCAAAAGGGAAAAATAGAGTTTTGAAAAAAATATTAAAAAAAAACTAAAAATCGCTTGACTTTTGAAAATCTTATGTTTTATAATAGAACATAGATATTTGAAAAGATATTTATAAAACTTAAAAAACTTATTTACAATAAAATGAATAGACACGCAAGAATAACGGAGCGAATTGATAAAAAAAACCTAATATTGCATTTTGCAGATTTTACAACTTCTGGAACTATAAAATTAATAAAAGAATATGAGAAACTTCGCTATTTGTCAATTTTAAAAGAACTTGGAAAGTTAGATGAAGATTGTAATTGGAATTTCATGATAAAGATAAATGACTTCAAAAAAAAACTTGCAAAAAACAAACAGACGGAAAAAATAAACTTGGATTTATCAACAGTTAATAGAGTGTTTGAAAATGTGTGGGAAACCGAATTTTCACAGTTTTTATTGGATAAACATATTGCAAGATTTTAAAACTTTACAAAAAAAAACTTAACTTATTATAAACTTATATGACAAAATACCTAATAAAATCAAACACCGAGGTTTTCGAAGACAATTACATCGATGGCGAAGGGCGGTGCGTGAATTGGCACGACGCCAAAAGTGAGATTAACGCTGAAAACCCTTTGCAGGCGATTAATAATTACATAGAAAAAGTGTTGTGTTGGACAAATGGAACGCTTGACTTAGACTGCGAAGAGCCTGTTTATGTCAATGTAGTTGACGCCGATAATTGCGGGGTTGGCGAAGGCAATAATGAGTGGGAGCAATTCAAGAACGGTGAAATTAAATTATACAATTCTTACACAAGATTTAAAATTTATCAATTAACTGAAATTAACTTAATATAAAATTTTATGATTACACAAGAAATGCTGGATAAGGCAAACGAAATGAGAGCAAATGGAGTAACTGAATTTGAAATTTCAAGTTATCTATTGAAGGATATTCCAAGTCATATTTTGAGTTCAATTTTACTTTCTCAACGAGCGGATTTAATCTTTGTTGGTGGAGTTTATTGCAAGCAAATGGTTATGGAACTTTGTGAAGCAACCGTTGAGGAGGCAGAAGCTTTTATGGGTGATTGCAACCCTTTGGATTATGATTGGGTTGATGAGAGTGCCACCGAAAATTTAAGACAACTCTTTGAAAATTGGGAAGATGATAATGAACAAGAAACTATTTAAAAAAAACTAACTTAATATATATTTTATGGAACACTTTACCCTTTTTATTGCACTGTTTATTTTAACATTTATTGCTGGAATTATAACATTTACATTATACAATTTAATTGTTCGTGATGAGTGTTCGCACACGGGATATGTCATGTTTGTGTTTTTTGCGTCTTTAACGGGCATTCTTGGAATTTACACGATGTGGGAGTTTCTTAATTGCTTACTTGCACTACATAATACAGTATTTTCTAAATAAAAAAAACTAAAAATATCTTGACTTTTGAAAATTAACACTTTATACTTTTTAAACTAAAACTTAACTTACTTATACTTATATGAAAATTACACTTAAAAAAGAAATTCTTTTAAAGCTACTAAAAAACCACGCACTTTTTTCAGAAAAAAAGGCTTATAGTGATGAGTTTCGTGCAATTACTTTTTCTATTGATAAAGGCTTGCTTACGACAAAATCATACTTTGTTTCTAAAATGAACTTAAAAACTGAAATTGAATATGATGGTTCGCCGTTTTCTTTTTCTGTAAATGTTTTTCAACTTTTGGAAGCGGTAAAATGTGCCGATAAAGGTTCTTTTATTGAACTTTCTACTGAAATGTTTCTTGACGGTGGAAAACTTTTTGTAAATTATGGTTTAGTAAATGATTCATTTGAATTGATTACTAAATTTCAAGATTATACACCTAAAACGCAAGAAAATCAAGTTTCGATAAAAATGAATGTTGCTGAACTTTTGCAAGCAATAAAACAAACGAAAGCAACTATCTTTCCTAACGAACAAAGATACAATATCAATGGATTAAATTTTGATTTTATTGAAAATGACTTAAAAATTATTTCAACATGCGGACACAGACTTTCGAAGTTTGAATCTGAATGCCTTTCTATTGAGACCTTTGGTGAGAAAAAGTCTTTTACAGTTCCAGAAAAAGATATTTTGAATATTGAAAAACTTTTAAAGCAAGTTGATGGAGAAGTTAATATTACCTTTACAGATATTGGATTTTCATTTTCCTTTGGCGAATGTGAAATTTTTGGGAAATTAATTGATGCTGAATATCCTGCTTGGAGAAGAGTAGTTAAGCATAGTGGAGTTATAAGTTATGCAAAAGTTAATAGAGCTGAAATTTTGAAAGTGGCTGAAAATTTTCAAAAAAGAGCAAAAGGATATAATGATGTTGGTTGCATTTTTAAAATTGAAAATAACAAGATTTTATTGAGTCTTGATAGAAAGGAGCTTGACGTCAGTGCGTCTCTTCCTGTTGAAACTGAATGTGAAAACTTTGATTGTAAAATAGGCATAAATTATCTTTGTCAAAATTTAAAGTCTTGCGAAGGAGAATATGTTATTTTTGAATTTATTGACGGAAATAAACCAATTCATATGTTTTCGCCTCAAAATAATAAATTTAAGGTTGTTACAATGCTAATGAAATAATGGCAAAAAATGTTGAAAATATCTTGACTTTTTCAAAAAACGATATACATTAATTATAACTAACTTATTACAAACTTATTACAAACTTATATGGGAAACAGAGCAGCGATCATTTTTTTAAATGAAACACAAACAAAGGAATATATTGAAAATCGAAAATATTTTGCGCTGAAAGCAGGAAGTAATTACATTTATACACATTGGAATGGTGGCGTAGAGAGTATTTGTGCTTTTGTAGATTTTGCAAGATTTCTAAAAATGAATGAACTTGAAATTGAAAAAAAATACATTGAGTTTTATGCAATGTTGCGTAATTTCTTTTTTGGTTTTGATAGCTATTATAAATATGGTATTTTTGGTGAATATGGCAACAGATACGGGAATATTAAACTTGAAACGCTTGATTATGATACAAATGTCAATGGAGTTTTATTTTTTAATAACAAGCCTTGTGTTATTAGTGATGCGTTTGAAATTATATCATATACTTCCGAAGAAATTGATGATGCAAGAAAAGACGAAAAATATCAAGAAATTTTCAATGGACTAAAAAAGCAATATGCAAAAATTGAAACTAAAATTTGTGAAAGTGTTATTGATGGGAGAAAACTTGCAGAACAGTTGGAATGTAGCGATGCTTATGAATGGTTCATAAAAGACAACAACGGTTCTTATACGCAAGATAAATTTGACCTTGGAATTGTTCTTGCAAATAACTTGAATTATATGAGCAAAGAGCATGATATGTTGGAATACACCGAAGAAATGACACGAGAAAAAACCGATGCAGTTTGCAAAATGCTTGATGCGATGTTTGAGTTTTGCGAAAAAAGACAAATCAAGTATATTAACTTAAATTGAAATAGAGCCATTTTAAGCACCTTCATTGCTTTTGCGTATGTTTTCCTTAATTGTGTGGACTTACGCAAAAATAATGGCACTTGTGCTTGAATTAAAGATAATAAAACTAAAAACTAATAAATAATGTATGGAAAAAGATAAAAATAAACCAATTGACTGGAATTTTGTAAAAAATTTAAAAAAATTTGCTTGTGATTTTTTGGGTGATAGTAATTTTAAAGAAATATGCAAGAATGAATTTAATGAGCCAAAAATTAAAGAAAAGTTTTCTCTCACAATTTATGGGCAAGCAAGTGAGATTTTATTTGCACTTCACATAGAAAATGTTAAAGAGGAAGACCTTTTGAGGCTTTGTGAAATCTTGTATAAATCTCCAAATCCTTTTATTTTTAGAGTATTAATTATAATTATTATGAATGTATTTGAAATGGAAAATACAGTTGATGATTTTTTAAGGATTAATGATAAAATTTACTGTTATATGAAGGACGCAGATATTGGTGGTGGAACTGATGCAGATTTTACTAAATTTTTATCAAGTTTTGATTATTTAACACCTCATACAAGATATCCGCAGGTAATGTATAGAATTGATGAACTTTATAATCGATTAATGTTTAAGTTGAAAATTAAAGCAATGGAAATTAAATCTTATGATAGTTCATTTTCTCCGAGTGATATAATTAACTTAAATTATAGTAGCATAAGAATATACAATGGTTACGATGGAGATGTAGAGGCAGTATTTTTAGACCATGAATATAGTCAAAGCGATAAAAATAATTATGTAAAAAAATGTATAATCGCTGGAATAATTTTATCAGGTAATTATCGTATAGTTTTCGCAAAAATGAAATAAAAACAATAAAATTTAATTTAACAATATATGATAGAAGAAGTTTCAATGACATTTCTTGATTTAGAAAGATTTGATATATTTTGCGAACCAAAATACGGAGATAATGTAATCAAATTAATGGAAGAAATGTATAATTTAGAGCCACTAAATAGGAAAAAGTGCGTAATAAAAGATAGTCCAGTAAAGTTACTTAAATTGGAATATAAGCATAAAAATTATATAACAGACAATGGAATAACATATACAGAGTTTTTTGATGAACTTTCATTTTCAATTGAAAAACTAGCAAACGATTTTTGGTCTATTTTTTATTTAAAATATAGCAAAGGAGATGATGAAATTATTTGCAAAATATCGTAAAAATATCTTGACTTTTTGGGACTTTGCTTTATAAATTAATTGAATTAATATAAGTAAAAAAAACAATATGATAGAAAAAATTTGGGAGATTTAACAGTTTGGCAATTTTGCCAACTTCCCAATGAAAAAATAACTTTTAATAAACATTATGATTCTAGACACGGCTAAATTTGAAGTATTTCAAAAAAATTCATATCAAATATTCATAGAAGAGATAAACGGAGAAAAAATTAACCAATACAAAGTTGATTTTGAAAATTTCAATCAAGGAATAAGATGCGTTTTTAAGAATTTTACAAGATTACTTAGTGAGAATATCAACAGAGGATATACAAACGAAGGTTTTTTAATTGAAATTCAATTTGGGAAATATATCAAAGATAATACTTTAAGTGAAGAAGCTTTTAGGGCAAGTCAATTAAAGTATTTACAGGATTTTGCTCAAAAAATTCAAAAAAATATATATTTTCGGGCAAACATACTAAATAATGGTATTCCAAAAATTATTACAAGAAAAATCACATTTGATAGATGATATTTTTGAATATATGTATTTCAAGGGCATTATAAAATTATATAAAAAGTCAGGAGACGATTTGATTTTGTTAAACTCTTTCACGAAAGTAAAGGACTGTGCAAATTTCATTGGAGTTCATAGCTGCGAACTTTCTGCGTTATTTCGTGGAGATAAACCAGCTAAAAAGCTTTCGAATTTTCATTTAGAAGTTTTTCGGTCAAATAAACCTCCCGAGTGCCAAAAGCCACAAAAAGGAAAATTATTAGATTTGCATAAAAATGCAAAACGAGACATAAAAAGAGATATTGCAATTGAAATTATAAAAAAGTTCAAAGTTAAGAATAAAATTTCAAATAATAGGATTTTTGAGATTATTTGCAGTTATGATATATGTGTTCTTGGAAAAGTTCGGCACGAAATTGAGAGGAATGGAATTAAAAAATTAACTTCTTTTGATATATTTAATAAATATGTCAATGCAAATAATTACAACATGCAAGACTTATTTTGATTGATAATGTCTTGGTCTGATTTATCTATGGCAATGTTGTTTCTTGTAGCAATTTCGTTATATTTTTTGATATATTTACAACGATTTTCACGAGGAACTCTTTGGATAAATTCACTTAAATCTTTGTCGCCCTTTGACTTATTTAGCGTTGAATTTGCTATAACTAAATTATTGAAGTCGTTAGCATATCTTACTCTTTGCTCTTTCGTTAAAGTTTTTCCAATGCTATCATAGTGTTGATGCGTTGATATTAAGTGGTCAATTTGAATATCTTTTGCATTTGTGTAAATTTTTCCTGTATAGAAGTCCTCCCATTTTCCACTTTTTACTATGCAATTGTATTCATTTGTAAAAATAATTGGAGACTTCGTTTCTTTTATTAAAAGTTCAGCACGAGTATCTTGACAGTCTCTATCTGTGTCAATCAATTTACCATAATCAACATCACGATTATATGCGAAACAATTAATTGATATTAAGGCTAGTGGAATTAAGATTTTAAACATTTTTTCAACTATAAATTTGCATTTTATCAATTAAAAGTCAATATAACATTCAAAATTAATATCAAGCATTATATTCTTGAAATTTTCAAGAGTTTTTTAACTTTTTTCTTGACTTTTGAAAAGTTCACTGTTTATAATAATTCAACTAAAAAACACAATATGAATATATTTAAGATTACAATTGCTACGATAATTATATCACAAAGTGCATTTGCTTTTCCAAAAGAAATTACGGTTGATAGGGTCGGAGATTTACCAAGTGAAACAAGATTAGAGCTTGCAAGGGCTGGAACAAGAGCTGGTCTTGGTAGATGTAGCAATATAAGACTACCAACGGAACATCAGAGTGGAGGTGGGCAAATAAAATCTTTTATAGAAGTATATCAGTGTAAAATGCCGAATGGCGACATTTGTAACATATCTTACGCAGGAGGAAGCCTTGAAATGCAATGTTATAAATAAAATTTAACACTTAACTAATTAACGATTTTATGCTTAACGAAATACACTATCAGGGAATCTTTTTTCATATTGTATTCTTGCCATGCTTTCTCGGTCTTTCACTTGCTTGTTATCAATTGATATTTGGCTATTTACTTAATAAAAATTTTTGGAAACATGAGAAAGATAGCTATTTCATTCGGAGATTAATTGGTATGCTAATGATGGTTCCAACTTTTGTATGTTCGCTTGTCGCAACATTAATGTTACTTGTGAGTTTATTAGGCTTGATAATTGAACTATTTATTTAAAACTTTATGAATCCTGAAAATATTCTTTACTTTTCCTTAGCATTTCTTGCATTTTGCAATACATTAGCTCTAATTTATGTGGGTTATCATATAACACAAGACTACTGGGACGATAACAAAAGAGTGATGGCGGTAATATTTGCGATTACTTTCATATCTTTATCGTTCTTTTTGTTTAGCATTGGACTTCTCTCAATTTCACAAATTATTTAAAACTTTATGAACAAAATGACATTTGGAGAAATTTTCTTCTTAGTATCATTCATTGGATTTGCAATATTAATTATTAAGTGGCTTATATATGAATGCCAACAGTCAAAAGAAAAAGAGATGTGGAATGCAATGCATAATGAAATTGACAATTTCGTGCAATTTCTTTCAAGCCTTAAATCTGCAAATGAGATAAGTGTGGGGGAGATAGATTGGTATGTGAATAGATATTGCAGAATTGGGCGTGAGGAAATTACAGATAACTTTATGTTAGAAGCCCTAGACAGACGAGACGAACTTATTGGACGTGATTTTGTGTTTCTATATAGTGGAGAAACAGAAAAATTCAATTTAATGGATAAATATAAAAACACTGAAAACTTTAATGAAGTTGAATTTTTTCAAAAATTGAATGATAAATTAAGAGAATTTAACCCAGAAGAAAGACATCGTGTTGAGCTTGCAATTAATAAAGGTCGCTACTTAAAGCACGCTAATTCTGGTCAGTATCTTGATTTTAACTATATTCTTAAATTTGAAGCAATAACAAGACCAAATCAATACCATGCAAGGACAATGGAAAATGTAATTGATACAAAAATTTTCTTTAAGCATAAAGAAGAAACATCAGAATGTTGTGGAGTTGAAATTGTTGAACTTTTTAACAAATGGAAAATGAAACAACAAAAAGATTTAACGAAATAATTTAATTTAGCAATTTTATGACACATACAGAATTACAAATAGGAAAAATTATAGAGTATTTTTTAGAAGACGCATTGCAGGATTATTCACAATTAAGTGAGAGAGCGAAGGTAGTTACAATAAACGACCAAACTGTCGATGTTGAAATTGGAAAGAAAAGCTTAACATTCCAAGTGTCTTTTAAAGACAGCTTTAAACACAGTAAAAAAATTGATGAAGACAACTATTATGAGAATGTTGAAATTGAAGTAGAAATAGGCGAAGATTACTACGAGCCTGTAAGATCCTTTGATTCCAGTATTAAATACTTTTGGATCGCTCTCCTTGACTTTAACGAAATAATTTAATTTAAAACTACTATGCAAAACGCACTACAAAACCCCAACTATAAAAAGATTTGGGAAGAAGTAAATTGGAAAATAAGACACCCAGAAGCAAAGAGTTTGGAAGAAGCTTTGGAATTTGAGAAGAAACATTCTGATTGTGTGTTTATCTATAATGATATTTCTGGATATTGTGGTGAGAATTGCATATATTTACGAGAGGAAATTAGCAATTACAATGCACTTGCAAATGAACACTGTGAATCGTTGAATTTTTTTGAAAAGAAAAAGTTCATGAAAATGATAGATTCGAATGCAAAAATCCTTGGTAGATCAATAACACTTGAAGATATTTTATTGCTATTGAAAGGTTATTTTGCTGGCATCAATCTTGATATATCAGGTATTTTTAAATTCAATGCTATTGGTCAACCTGCCGATTGGTCTATTATAGAATGGGATTTTACAAAACCACTTCACGAACAAACTCACGAAACTTGGGAGAAAATAGCTAATTTAATTTAACAACACTATGAAAACACTACACACAATACACCACAAAAAAGACGAAAGATTTGATGTTAATTTTTTTGAAGATGCGAAATGCACTGTTCCTTTTGATTTCAATGGGAAAGAACATTTGTATATTGAGCTAAAAGATGGAGACATAATTCCGATTACGGCAATGGCTGATAAAGTTTTGGAAAACGCAAGTGTCTACACTCCATACATTCCTAACTGCCACAAGCCATACCCTAACATGATTACAACCCTTAACGACATAACCCCTAACCTTTCAAAATACATATAGTTTAATCACGCATGCAATGATTATAAAAATAATACTTGACTTTTAAAATTTACAGACTTTGTATGTTTCGTGTAGAAAATAAGAAAATTATGCTAAAAGCTTTTAAATGCAGGATTTATCCAAATGCAGAGCAGGAAATTATATTCGCAAAGCACTTTGGAAGTTGTAGATTTATTTATAATTTTGCATTAGCAAAAAAAATTGAACTATATCAAAATCAAAGCAAAAGAATATCTTGTTTTGATTTAATGAAAGAAATCACATTACTGAAAAAACAAGAAGAGTATAAATGGCTAAATGAATGTATAGCTCAAAGCTTGCAACAAAGTTTAAGACATCTTGACAACGCTTTCACACGCTTTTTCCGTGAAAAAAAAGGCTTTCCAAGATTCCACAAAAAAACTGGCAAACAATCCTTTACAGTTCCGCAAAACGTTAAAATAGATTTTGAAAATAATCAAATTCAAATCCCAAAATGTAATCAAATAAAAGTAAAACTACATCGTAAATTTGAAGGAAATATCAAAACTTGCGTAATATCAAAAACACCAACTGGCAAATATTTTATTTCAGTTTTAGTTGAAAATGATGCAATAATTCCACAAAAAGCAGGCATTAAAATCGAAACCTCAGTCGGCATTGATTTGGGGATAAAAGATTTTGCAACGCTTTCAAGTGGAGAAGTTATTGCAAACCCAAAACACTTGAAATTAAAAGAAATAAAACTCGCAAAACATCAAAAATGCCTTGCAAAAAAAAAGAAAGGAAGTAAAAGAAGAGAATTGCAGAAAAAAAGAGTTGCCAAAATACACGAACAAATTTCAAATTCCAGAAAGGATTTCTTGCACAAAACATCGTCAAGAATAGTGAAAGAATTTGATACTATTATAACAGAAAATCTAAATGTGAAAGGAATGGTTAAAAACCACAACCTTGCCAAAGCTATAAGTGATTGTAGCTGGGGTACTTTTACAAATATGCTTGAATATAAATGCAACTTTTACGGCAAAAATTATGTCAAAATAGGCATGTTTGAACCGAGTTCGAAGTTATGTTCTTGTGGTGTAATTAACAAAGAGTTGAAGTTAAGTGATAGAGAATGGACTTGTAAAGTATGTAAGACAACGCACGATAGAGACCATCTTGCCTCGCAAAACATCAAAAACTTTGGACTTCAAAAGCAAAATTTAATTCAAGCAATATGAAAAATAAAACACCTCAGGAACTGGGGAAAGAGCTCGTGGAGTCGTCAGCAATAGCTGTGGCAGTGAAGCGAGAAGCTGACGGTTTTAAGCGTTCGGTAGTTCACATACCAGAAGACAATGCAGTTTTGTTTTTGAGTGAGGAGGATAAAGAACAGTACTTATCTTTATACGAAAACAATATATGCTGCTTTTCAATTAAAGAGTTGGAAACTTGGGAATTAAAGTTTCTTAATGACAGTGGTGAAATGGAAATTCCTAAAAAGGCAACCATCTTCCTCCCACACGGCACACTATCCGAGTTTCAAAAAGCAGAGGAAGTTGAAAAAGAACTAAGGGAAAAATATGGAGTTGAGGAAGTGAATTTATTTGCGTTGCATTGCTTTGAATATATTTGCATAACAACCGGACCATTGAAACAAATGAGGATTGAAAATATGGGGTTTGATACCAATTTCAACAAAATCATAACAACAAACTCCACAGGAATGTCAAAACCAAAAGACTCCGAACGCCTTCAAGTGATTGACTGTAAGGAATTTTTTGAGGAACATCTAAACCAAAAAAGTTAAAAAACTCTTGACTTTTTCATAATTACAATTTTAGATAATAAAACTAATATAAAAATATGGATACAATAACAAAGTTAATGCAATTACAAATTCCAGCAATTCCAACTCTTGTTTCTTTTGTTTGGCTTTGCTGTATGTTGGCAGTTGCTTATAAAGTGAAATATGGAAATAGACGAGACTTAGTAAATGTTTCATTTATTCTGCTAATGGTATTTTATTGGTATATTACATTACGATATAACTTTAATGGTAATGAGGTTAAATTTGAATTCTTAAAGGGAATGTTATCTATTTATGTTTTTTATAAAATGAAACCAAGTAAAAACAACTAATTAAAACTTTATGAAAATATATAAAATATGGCAAACAGTAAATAATAACTACGATACCTATGATTCAGCAATCGTTGTAGCCGATAACGAAGAAGAGGCTAGAAAAATTTCTCCATCAGGCAGAGCTAATATTGAATTTGCTTTACCCGATGGCAGTATATTTTACAATTTTAAACCAAACAATTGTAATTGCTTTTTTATGGAGTGGGTAGAAAAAGAAGAAGATGTAAATGTAGAATACATAGGAAAAGCAAAGAACGGTATGAAGAAAGGAGTTGTGGTCGCAAGTTTTAACGCAGGATAATTTAATAAATAAATATATGATACAGTTATTTTACATAATAGGATATATTATTATTGCCATTTTATGTAGTTTTGCACTTTTATTTGCTCTTTGCTGTTATTGGACGCATCAGGACTCCAAAGAAGAGTACTACAAGAAAATAAAAGAACATAAAGATATAAAGCAAATAAACTTTACCGAACTTAATGATTTTCTTTGTAGCGACTTCTTTAAAGTGAGTCAAAACCACTATAAGCACTTTCAATATACAGTTTTTGACATTGATGCTTTTCTTGTTGATTTTAAAGATTATAAAGAATATCAAAGAATTGACAAGATATTTATGATGAGAAAAAAAAGAATTTAATAAAAAATATATGATTAGTAAAATATGTAAATACATAAGGAACTTTTATGATAAAAAAGATGTAAAAATGGAAGTTCAAGTTCAAAAACTAGAAAATACCAATATAAATCCAGTTGAAGAATTTGTAAGAACAAAGAGAATTAATGGACATTGCAATGCAAACAGAACATCTATAACTATCTTTGGTGATGAAATCTATAGCGATTATAGAATTGGAGCTTACTCGTTTAATTCAAAGAAATTTTCATCAAATGAAATTGAGTATTTAAATCAAGCAAAATATCACGAAATACCTGACGGTTTAACAATAAAAGTTGCGATTAAATTAATTGACGATCTTTTTACTTATGGAGTAGAAATTAAATTATCAAACGGTCTAAAAGTATTCATACAAGGTAGAAATAATGAACTTTATAAAAGAGTTTGGGATTGTTTAAAATATCAAGCATATTTACAATACCCAGAATTATTTATCGATATTCAATAATTAATTAAAACTTTATGATAACATTTTACATTTACATCATTACTGGTCTAGCAATTAGCATTTCAATGTGGAAACATGTTGAATATGACACTATTTTTGCAAAGATTATGGCTTTGATTTTGATAACACTAACTTCTCCAACTATCGCTTGCGTTTATTTTGTTCGCTATTTACTAACTAAAATTGGCTAAAAAATATATGAAAATATCAAAGAAAAATCAGGCAATAATAGATAGCTTTAAAACAGAAAAAGAGAAGAATGACTTTATTTTGGAATTAAAAAACCGCCTTGTCGCATATCGTCATAATAGATATATAGCAAATAAACAAAAGATTATTGAAGGAGTTAGGTCTTGGATTAGCAACAGTAAAAATAAGGGAAAGGTTGCGAAATACAGGGCAAAATACAAGGCAAAAAATCGTGCAATGATTTCAAAATACAATCGTGAATATTACTTAACTAGAAAAGCGAAAACAAAAGAAATTGAAACTAACATTTAATTAAAATTTCATGAAATACGGGTGCGAAACAATTAGGCTTAGGGACTGCGGTCTAAAATTCAGTCAAGACACTTACATTAATTTTGCTAATTCAATCATTAATCAATCTGGCAAAAGTCAATTTGTAAGATACATATCAAAGATTGTTGGTGGAATTTGCATTGAAGATTGCATTGGAGTTGTATCTAGCGGTAAATTAGGACTTAATTACTCCGTTGAATTTAAAGTATCTGAGCTTGGGAAAAGAACGGCAAATCACCCAACTAGATTTGTAATTGAAAAATGCAATAAAAATGACTTTTCATTTTCATATTGCTGCGATGATGATAATGGTTGCGATATAAATTCAGTAAAATCTGCAATTATTCAATATTTCAAAACTCAAATTTAACTTTATGAAAAACAAAGAAATAATAAAAAAGCTTATTTTATCAGGTAGCACGCCAGCACTAAGAACCGAACTTAAAAAAAATTCTCAGTTCATTGATGGAACAACATTTGAAGGAACGATATTTGAAGCAGGGAGCAACGATAAGGGGTTGTTCTTGCCTCACGAGTGTTATTGCTTTATTGAGAATGATTTACGCTTAGATGGGCTTAATACGCAAGATATAGCAAGGAAGTATTTCAGTAAATTTTGGATAGTTGGAGAATATGCTCAATTCTTAAAAGACAGCATAAAAGATGAGCGTTTCAAATACGAAAAGATAGAAAAGTGCCAAGTTGAAAGTCGTCTAACAAAAATTCAAAAAATTGACGGAAAATTAATATAGTTGTATGATTGATTTTACGATTATGTTAATTGCAATTCTATTTATTACAATTGAGCTAGCAATATTTTTGGTTGAAAAATTTATAAAGTAGACAAATATCCAAATCCAAGTGCAAAAGCTAAAAGCTTCCAATTTTCAAGTATGCAAGAAATTACAATGATAATGAAGTTTGATGTCTTTTTGTTGAGCTTCCATATATTGCTTGAAAACTCAATATAAAGCTGAATTGACGAACTTGCAATAAAATGACAAAGAAATATGATGTGAATGATTACAAAGACAATTTTCATAGAGTGGAAATGACTTTCATAATCTTTTCGCCAATATCAGAAATTGTCAAGCCGTCAGTTTTAATCATTTGAGTGTTTGCACGATGTGTCAACGAAAGGTATCCTTGTCTAACTTTATCAAATTCCTTTCTATTTTTAGGGTCAAATGAATTTGTGTCAGTCCTTTCGCTTTTTCTCCTTAGAAGTTCATCTGTCTTGCAATCAAGAATAAATGTTATGTCTGGTTCAATTAAATTTGCCCATATAAGTTTTTCCTCAACCAATTCAATTTCATCGTTTAAATATCCTTGATAAACCAATGTTGAGTAGTAATATCTATCGCAAATTACAGTAATTCCATCTTTTAGCGATGTTTTGATTTTACGAACATCAATATCTTGCATTGCGTCAATTGCGATGTCTATTTGACTGTCTATGCTTAATAACCCCCTTTCCTCCATTAATTTATTTCTAAGCTTTTTCCCATAGTCAGTATCTCCAAGTGCTTTTGTTGAAATAGCTTCAATTCCAAGAAGCTTTAAGTTTTTAACTAAGTGTTTGATTACTGAGCTTTTGCCTGTGTAATCACAACCTTCAATGACAATAAATTTTCCTTTCATAGTGTTTTAATTAAATTCCTGTTTTATTCTTAAAATGCAAAATTACATCAATTAAATTGTTTTTTAATTCACTGTTTAATTTGAACACTGGCTCTTCTTGTGTTAAAATCTTATATATTGTTATTAAGTTTTCCAAGCCCTCTTTTGTAGTTGTTGCTTTTGTAATTTTATCCCTTATTATATCTGGTTCGTCTGCCAAATAAAGTGTTCCAATATCTGCATTTGATTTACTCATTTTTTTAAGTGGGTCTTTCAAATCCATAATTGTGATTGGGTTGATTTCTTTTATGTTGACTTTTTCATAATAAGTTCCGTAAGCGTTATTGAATTTTTTTATAAAATCATTTGCATATTCAATATGCTGACACTGGTCCTTTCCTACAATTACCAATCTACCTTCACAAAAAATCATTAAATCCGCAGTCATCATCAAAGGATAAGTCAAGAGACTTGTTGTTGTGTTACCGTTTTCTTTTTTTGACTTATACTGTGTCATTCTTTCAAGGTGCGAAACTGGAACAATTTGACTTAAACTATTTTGAATACGAAAAATCTTCTCACGGCAATGTGATTGCATTACGATTTTTGCTTTTGGCAGTATTTTACTAATTTGCGATTGAAACAAGTATGAATAGTCTACTCGCTCATAAAGGTCTGCAATTAAAATTGCAACATTTTGCAAGTCTTTGCATTGGTATAACACGCCAAGTAAATGCCCTAAATGAATGCCCCTTTCACAAGACGGGCGTATTCCTAATAAGTATTTCATATTGTTTCAATTAATTGTTTTTCTGCTTTTTTCTTTGCATAATACTTTTTACTGCATTCCTTTATTTTGTCAGAATTTTCTTTATAATGCTTTGCACTTCTTTTTTTGATTTTTTCATGATTTTCTTTCCGATACTCCGCTTGTTGCCTTCTGTCCCTTTCAAGATTTTTTTGTCTGGATTCTTTCAGTTTCTCTTTATTTCTTAACCTATATTGACGCATATACTCTTTCTCCCTTTCAATAGTTCGCAATTTTTTTTCATTCTTTTGTTCTTCGGTTTGTTTCTGATATTTTGGCTTGGCTGGTAGTTTGTCTGGTTTCTGTAATCTTGCAAACAAATTCATTAAAAATTCAGTTTCATTTTCAGCATTACAGACGTCAATAAGCCTTTGCATTAGTTTTGTTACATTAACTTTGCGATATTTTCTTAACTTCTCTCTCAATACCGCAAGATAATCTTGTTTTTCTTTTTCAGTTTCGAACGCCTCTAAAATGGCTTGGTTTTTCTTTGAAATATACATAAATTTCTTTAAGTTTAGTTGGCGTAAATATAAATATTGAAGTTTGAAATGTCAAGTTATTTTCAACATTTTATGGCAAATAAGTCAGTGTTTGTAAAAACTTTAAAAACTCTTGACAAACAAAGTCTTTGGTTTTTTATTATTTGTAATAGACTTGGGTGGCTGTGTAATGTTGAAGTTTCCCTAGTGGAAATGGAGTTCCGCAGGTTTCCAAGTTATTTTCAATATATTTTAAATTGGATTAACTGTCAATAGTGAATTATCTTTTATTACGACAGGGTGTCCAAAAATGTGTTTATAATCATTTTTTTCAAGCTCAATAATCATATTTTTACGAAGTTCATCTGTGTCAACACCAATATAACGGTCAATATACCTAAGAACTGCGTGGTCTGTAATTTTTATTTTACTTGGAAGAAGTGCCTTTAATCTATCATTAAGTATCTTTTTTTCATTAACGAATACTTGTTTTTCTCGTTGCTTTTCTTTAATTGTGGCATCGCAATCTTTAATTTTATGCTCTATATTTTGTATTTTTTTTAATGTTTCTTGATACTTCTCATTTCTTTTATCATCTCTATTGCTCGACGTGAATCTTTAATTAAATTGCGTATCTTCAAGTTCTTTGATTATTTGATTTGTTTTAAGTGCCATTTTTAGATTTCTTAAAATTTCATCAACTTGTTCATTTTCAGTTTTATTTTGAGCTATATCAATGTCATCAAAAAATATCGTGCCAAAGTTAGATAATTCACTTGATAGGTTTTCAATTTTACTTTCTTGCTCTAAATGTTTTTGTTCGTCAATTTCTTTGTTGTATCTAGTCAAGAATGCAAAAATCAAATCATATACATCGTCAAAATCCTTGTATTTAAATACTAATCCATTTTTATCCTTTACTGAAATTTGCCAACTTTTTATTTTTGGCATTGTTATTTCAAAAAGAACTATCATTTTTTGCTCGTCAATAATCTCAAATGCCTCACATACATTTCTAATTTCAGCAGTTTGAACTTTTTCCCTTCCATCTTTACTGTTTTCTATGTTGTAATTTATTACTCCAATTTCACGAACAATTATGTTATCAAAATGTTCTAGCAGTTTAAGTATTTCGCTGTTATTTTCAATCATAAAGTTTTAATTTAAATTGTTTTTGCCTTTTGAAATCGTGAATAAGATTGTAAAAATTCACTAAAACTCCATATTAATATTTGAGTAATAGCATACCCATCATCTGCCCGTTTAGTAGTGCGAGTTGGCATACCTAAAACATTTGGATTAAATGCACCAACATTGGAAACTGATATTGAGTAATTAACCTCATCAATTTCAATGTCTTTCAACTTACAGTCAGAGTAACGAATAAATATTTTTTTAATACAATCGTGATTTAATAGTGTTTCCATAAAGTTTAAATTATTTTCCGTGTATTGCTTGAAACTTTTGTATGCACCGATTAGCAAGAGAACTACTCACTTCAATTCGATGACCATCATAATTTAAGTAAAATGTGCTGTATTTTTCAACAGAAGCAATCATACTGGAGATAACGCTTCTCGCTTGTTCTATTGAAATTGTTTTATCGTGTTTTGTTTTCCAAAAAGAGCCGTGTTCAAAATACAAAGTTACGCTATTTGTATTTATTGAAAAGTTTGTAAATGTTACATCTGACATAATGCTTTTATTAATTAATCTAACTATTAATAAATTCAACTTTTTAAAAAGTCAAGGAAAAAATTGTAAATTACACACATTTTACTTTACATTTACAAAATATCGTTTTCGTATATATAAAATATTACATAAAGTATGCAAAACAAAAAGAGAGAAAGACAAAAAGTTGCAGCAATATCGCAAGAATCTGAGGAAAAGCTAATACAATATTTAAAATCACAACACCCAGATATATTTAGGGCTTCAACTACAAAATATCAAAAGAGTAATATAGCAATTACATTAATGTTAGAGCAAATAAAAAGTAAATAGCAAAATTTAACTTAAAAATATATGACACAAAAAAAATACCTAATTGTTGGTTGCGGTTTAATTGGCGGTTCAATTGCAAGAAAATTGCGAGTAATAGACCAAGATTGCATTATTGATTATGTTGACAAAGAAGACATTAAATCGGGTTGTTTGACTAAGTATAAGCTCGAAAATAAACATATTTATGACGTTGTATTTACGACATTAATAGGAAGCTTCGATTATGAATGTAGGGTATTAATAAACTTATTATCATTTCAAGAAAAAGTTTTCCCACTTTGGGAAGATATAACATTTAGACAAGTAGGCGTTCACTTTATAGCAGGAAGTGAAAAAAGTGGTTTTGAAAATAGCTCCTCAACTTTATTTGATGGTTGTAATTTTTCAGTTATTCAATATGAAAATGACGAAACGCACAAGGAGATTTTAAGTGAAATTGAAACATTGATAAAGCAAATTGCAAATTCAAGCGAACCAATACTTTCGGTTTCGCCTGAGGAACATAATGTAAATGTTGCTTACACTTCGCACTTACTTCACTTTTTGGCTTTGAAAATACCTCAATTTAGCAAATTACCTTCTTTGCAAAGAATTTCACGGTCAAATAAAGAAATGTGGGAAGAAATTTTCAAGAAAAATGAAAAAAATATTATGTATGCTCTTGGACAGTTCATTAAAATATATGGAATGTATTCTTGCCCAGCAGATTTTGCAACTGTAATAAGAACTTTAAATAGCGTTATACTTACTAACTTCAAAGGAAGTGCTTATTATGAAGTTGTTGGCAATTTAGATAAAAAATAAATGAGTGGATTTTTGTTATATATTGTTAGTTTGGTATTTTTATGTATTGTTATTGCAGTTGGAATTTTACAAATTTGCAAAGGTTGTAATGCTGGATTTGATGGGAAGTCTTTTAGACAATTAATTGCTGATGAACAAAAAAGAAACTTTAAATAATTTTATTAATATTATGATTTGGATAGCCGTACTTTTATGTATTATGATTATTGTAATTGCAAGTAAATGTATTAATGATGACACATTTAAGGGACCTGCTGATAAGTTTTTTTGGCAATTGGTGCAAAAACATGAAGAAAAGAAAAAAATGACAAAAATATCTAAATAAAGACAAGCAATAAATATTATTTTAGAAAAAATATATGAAAAATATTGAGGAAATTAGAAAAATAAGAGCAATAGCCCTATCAAGATACTTTGACGAAATTATGCCAATAGAGGAAGTTGAGGAGGCGTATAACACATTTTCTTCTTGGGGATTTAATATTAGTCAAGAAAATATGGAGAGAGCTATTGCAAATCATTTTCAAGTATCAGAACTGATGGCTGGTGTTAGGTTGCATAATCTTGGGTTTTATATAATTTAGTAGTATGGGATATACGCATTTAAAGCTTAAAAGTGAATACTCAATTTGCACAAGCACGCTGAAAATTAAAGAAGCCGTTTCAATTGCAAAAAAATACGCAATGGAATCAATTGCAATTTGCGATGACGGAAATTTGTTTGGGTCTTTGGAATTTTCAAACGAGTGTGTTAAATATGGTATTAAGCCAATCATTGGTGTTACAATGAAGTTGCACAAGCTTAACCGCGAAATTGGCGAAATTTCCCTTTATGCAAAAAATAAAGAGGGCTATGCCAACATTCTTCAAATTACAAATTCTGAATTTGCGATAAATGGAAGCGGAAATTTAGCAATTGAAGTTCTAGAGGAATTTTGCGGAGATATTATTGCAATTTCGCCATCAATTGAAGCTTTGAAACTGGTGAAATCGTTTTTTGAACTTGGCGATGTTTTTGCTGAAATTTCAAGATACACAAACGAACAGTACGAAATTAAAAAGGAAGAAGATTTAGTGAAATTCGCCTGCGAAAATGAACTTCCTCTTGTTGCAACCAATTCTTCATACTTTGAAAGTGAAGATATTTTCCCATCGCAAGATGCCCTTTTGTGCGTGAAAACAGGACGCTTCACCATTGAAGAAGATAGGCAAATGTTCACGCCGAATCACAATTTTAAATCGGAAGAAAAATTTGCTAAACTGTTTAGAGACATTCCATCTGCAATTTCACACACGGGTTTTATTGGCAAGAAATGCAATTACTACCCAACGCCATCGCCGCCTATTCTGCCAAAATTTGCTGATGACGAACACACGGAACTTGAAAAACAGGCGATGGAGGGTCTTGCAAAACGCCTGACTGAATGCGGAATTACAAGGGGATATGCGGAAAGTGATTATGTTTCAAGGCTTAAATACGAAATTGGTGTAATTTCAAAAATGGGCTTTGAAGGTTATTTTTTGATAGTATCCGATTTCATTAAATGGAGTAAGTCAAATGGAGTTGCCGTTGGTCCTGGAAGGGGTTCTGGTGCTGGTTCACTTGTTGCATATTGCTTGGAAATTACGGATCTTGATCCACTTAGATACGGACTTCTGTTTGAGCGTTTCTTAAATCCTGAGCGTGTATCAATGCCAGACTTCGATATTGATTTTTGTCAAGAAGAACGCCATAAAGTGATAACATATGTGCAGCAGAAATATGGTAATGAAAAGGTTGCATCAATTGTAACATTTGGAAGGCTTCAAGCAAGGTCAGTTCTAAAAGATATTGGAAGGGTATTAAATATACCACACCCAGCTATCGACCGCATTTGCAAAATGATACCAAAGGACAGCACTCTAACGCAAGCAATAGAACTTGACGCAGACCTACAACTTCAAAGAGTTGAGGACGATATGATAAAGAATATGGTTGACATTTGCGTAAATGTTGAGGGAGTTGTGCGTCATACATCAACTCACGCCGCAGGAATTATCATAAGTAATGATAACCTAAGAAAAACCGTTCCACTTCTTAAAGCTGACGGTCAAGACTTATTTTCTGTTGGATACGAAAAGGGAGTTGCCGAAAAATTTGGACTAGTAAAATTTGACTTTTTGGGATTAAAGACCTTAACTGTTATAAAAAAGATATGCGAACTTGTAAAATTAAATAATGGAATAGACATAAATCCTGCCAAAATTCCACTTGATGATATAAAGACCTTTGAATTTCTTAGATGTGGCAAGCTAAACGGCGTATTTCAACTTGACTCATTAACCTGTGGAAATGCAATGTCTCAAATGTGCATTGATAAATTTGAGGAAATAATTGCATTAACCTCCCTTAACCGCCCAGGACCAATGGAGAATATTCCATCGTTCATTGCACGAAAAATTGGCAAGGAAAAGGTTGAATATCCGCATGAAATTTTGGAAGAAGTTCTAAAAGAAACTTATGGAATTATAATATATCAAGAACAGGTTATCAAAATTGCCCAAGTATTAGCAGGATATTCCCTTGGAGAAGCCGACTTACTTCGCCGTGCTATGGGTAAAAAAGACAAAGACGAAATGGACAAACAAAAGGAGAGGTTTGTTAGTGGTGCGAAGGAAAGTTCGGTTGATTGTAAAAAAGCGGAAGAGATTTTTGCACTCGTTGAAAAATTCGCAGGATATGGTTTTAACAAATCGCACGCTGCGGCTTATTCGGTAATATCATTTCAAACTGCTTATTTAAAAGCACATTATCCCTTGGAATTTTATACTTCGCTTTTGAATCTTGATATTGGCAATACAGATAACTTAAACATTTTTATTGCCGAAGCAAGGCAGTGCGGAATTGAGTTTATCACGCCTGATGTTAATACATCTGGCACATTTTTCAAAATTGTTAATGGCAAAATTGAATACGCACTTTCGGCTATCAAAGGCGTTGGTGAAATGGCAACTGTTCAAATTGAAAATGAGCGAAAAAACGGAAACTTTACCGATGTTTTTGATTTTGCGGAGCGTCTTGGCACAAAATTTTCAAACAAAAAAGTTGTTGAAGGCTTAGCAAAAGCGGGCGGATTTTTAAAACTTCACCCAAACACGAACGAAATTTTGCAGAATATTCAAACCATTTTAAGTTATGGCGAAAAGGAAAGGTCAAATAGTTCTCAGTTTTCATTATTTGGAGGTAATGATGTTGAAATTAGACCAAAAATGAAAAAGGCAAATGAACTTACGGCAAATGAAGTCCTACTAAATGAATTTGACGCTTTTGGATTTTACTTTTCATCTCACCCACTTAAAAACTTTGAAGATAAAATTAAGTTATATAACATAAAAAGCTTTGATGAAACTTGTAAGATATTACAATCAACTAATGCAGATACAAAAGTAAGAATGGCTGGTGCAATAACTTCCGTTGAAATAAAAAGTAGTCAAAGAGGTAAATATGCGTTTATTAATATATCTGATTTGACTGGAATGTTCGAAACTGCAATATTTGATAGTGCATTAATTGAAAAGAATAGAGATTTAATAAAAGTTGGAAAAGTTGTCGTGCTTAATGTTCTGTTAAAAAATTCGAAAAGAATAGTAAATGACATTTCAAGTTTTGACGACCACAACAAGATTACATCTTTTAAAATGCAGACAAAATCAACATTTTATACCAAAAAGGCTGAAATTGAAAAGGTTCAAGAAAAGATATTAATTACACCAGAGTTCGTTGATTTCGATGAAATAAAAATAAAAGCAAATGAATTTTCAGAAAATTATGATGGAGATTTTAAAGATTTGTTAATTGAAATAAAATCATTGAATTCTGGAAAAACAAGTGTAATTATGTTATGTGGAGAGTTTATTGTCAATCTTGGCTCATTTCAATTTACAACAAAACTCAAAAGTAAGTATCAAAAAATAATATGCTAAAAAACAGCAAATGCAAAGACTGTGGAATATCTTTTATACCAAACGCACAATTTGAAACGCGGTGCTTTAAATGCAAGACAATTAAATTCAACGAACAGAAAGCTAAATACTGTAAAAATCAACAAAAAGCCCTCGTAAATCGCTCGCAGAAACCTCAAAAACCACTGAAACCAAAGATTGATGAGGAACAAGCTAGAATCAATAAAATAGTGCGTGAAAGGGACGCTGGCAAGCCTTGTATATCCTGTGGAGTTATTGGCAAGACACTTGAAGCTGGACATTTCATATCAAAGAACAAATGTAAGGCACTGAGATATGACAAAAGGAATATACACGGTCAGTGCCTTAATTGCAATAGAATATTGCACGGTAATTACGCAGGGTATCGGCTTGGATTAATTTCAAGATTTAGCATTGAATATGTTGAAATTTTAGAAGAAATTGAAAGAAATGAACGTAAAATAATTGAAAAATTCACTTAGTTTCAACTGAAACTTCGCACCTGCCTTACCATTTTATTGAAATCATTAAAATGGTTACAATCCCTTATGAAACGGAGTTTATCACGCTGGCGTGAAAAACCTCCCACGGGCTTTTTTTGTGTTATATCGCACTTGTCTTATTCCCACTTTTTGTTTATGTCCTTTGTGTCTTTTTTTATGTCTTATGGAGATATTATTCGAATAAATCGCCTTGCGTTTGTTCTTCTGCTTGCACAAACATTCTTTCTGCTTGCACAAGCACTTTTTTTTGCGTGTATTGTCTATTTTCCAGTTGAACCAAAGCCACCGCTCCCCCTTACGGTATTGCAAAAGCTTTTTTCAAACTCTTCTTCGGAAACTTCTTGCCAAATGCACTGTTGAAGTGGGTTGAAAACACCTTGTGCTATGCGGTCTCCAATATTGACTGTAAAAGGGTTTTTTCCTGCATTATGCAATATTACGCCAAGCTCCCCTGTGTAATCGTTGTCTATTGTGCCAATTCCATTTAAAACGCTTGCACCATTTTTGAGTGAAAGCCCTGAACGGCAACGAATTTGAAGCTCCATTATTTCATTTTCAACGATCGGCATTGAAATTCGAATTCCTGTTTTTACCAAAACTCTACACTTTGAGTCTAACATTAAAATGTTTTCCCTTTTGTATCCTACTACTTCATTGCTAAAATTACAAACATCATAATTGCAATCATAGCCGTTTCTGTCTATGTATTTTTTGCAAGCAAAGTCAACCGCCCTTAAATCAAAACCACTTGCAAAAGGCGTTTCATATTGTGGTGGCAGGTTTCCGTAAAGTTCTTTTGCTTTTTCACTTGTGAAGCAGAATGTTATTGTTTTTGACATATTTTCATTAAAAAGTTATTTTGATTTTGGTGTGGGTTGGGTTTTTTGTCCCCACCCTTTGTTTTTTTTTGTTTCAACTGGAAATAATTACTTCAAGTGTTCATCTCTTATTTTATAAAATTCCACTATATATAACTTAGCTTCTTCTATTGTTCTAAATTCTTTACGCCAGCAACAATAAGCAATATAATGCAGAACAACATTTTCCAAAATGAGATAACGGCGTAAAGTGTCGCTTAACTTTTTATGGCAAGTCATTTCAGTTGGCTTGTTATCTGTCTCATCAATAATTATCGGCTTAAATTCATGAACTTGTTCATCGCAATTCATTTTTTGTTTTTTGTCTGTTTTCTTAAAAAGATTTTTAAAGATGTTTTGCATACTATTTTAAATTAAATTAGTTTTTTTTATTGTGAAATTCTTTATATTTTATGAATAAATCTAAAATATTAACATTATCAATAACTTCCAAGGATAGTCCTGACTTTAAAAATAACTTGTATTGTATAGCACCAGTGTTGTAAGGAAACTCTTCTACAATTGACTCTACCGACTTAAAGTCAATTACAGTCCTTCCAGAGTATTCGCTTAAATATATTCCACCTTCGATAATTTTCTGTTTTAAAATTTCAGCTTCATACTTAGTATGCCAATCAACTAAATTATCTCTAAAAATTGCTTCAAATGAACCACGATAGAAAATATCTTCATTAAGAAGTCTTATTGCTTCTTTGTTTTGTGAGTCATTACATTTTTTATATCTCTTACCATTAACATAATAAAGTCCACTTTCATACTCTGCATCACGACTAACGAGTTCATATAATTTTGAGCACTCATCATTTACAAATTTCATTACTACATCTTTTTCAATTTGATAATCGTGAGGTTTATGACGTAGTAATTCACTAACAAATTCATCAATGCAATGGAGCTTTTCATCAATCCATAAATCATAAAATTCACGCTCTTTAAGTCTCTTTTCCTCTTCAAGTTCACGCTCTTTTTGTTTTTTTAATGCGTTGTTTTTAAAGATATTTATCATATTTTTTATCATATATTCAATTAAAGTTTTACCAATGATATAATTTCTGCATAGCCCTTGTCAAGTGCTTCAAGAATATTTGCAAGAAATTCCTTATTTTCGCATAAATCCGAAGTTTGCTTCAATTTCAAGCCTTTGATTGTGTATTGCCAATTTTCAAATAAAATTTCATTATCTCCGACTTTATAAACCGCACTTTTAATGATTTTTTCTTGATTCGAAGTATTCATTGCTTTTTGAATACGCTGACTCACACAATATTTCAAGCTACCCTCAACAAGCTCTTCTGAATTTATTTTTAATTTTGGAAATACTTTTTCAATGGCACATATATCAGAAGTGGAGTTTGTAAATGTATTGTTTCTGCTTTTTGTCTTACAAACAAACCTTCCACACTTAACTTCATTAATTATCCGTGTAAGCAAAATATCATCTAACGCAAAACTATAAGAAGCAGTTCCTTGGCTTCTTGACACACCAAGCGAGTGTCTGGAATCTATGTTGTGAATATCTGTTTGAATTTTTGTAATATGAAATAAGTCCTTCCAACCTGCAATATATTGTTTTGATAAAGTAATATACAAATCCAAACCTTCAATAAACAGGCAAAGATTGCCTTGAAAATAACGAGACGCAGTCTTAATATCTTCTATTGTCAAATCAAGTGCTTTTGCAATATCATCTGTAAAATGCTCCATACGAGAAACAAGTTTGTAAAGGTCAAAAGACGCATTGTAAAGCCGCTCAATGATTTCACAGTTATTCAATGTTTTAAACTGTCCACCATAATATCGTGTTCCATATTGTCTATCATAATCCTCCAACATATTCCGTTCCATTACAATGGAATCTAAGCAAGAGTGAAGCAATTCAATATTAACCTTTCCAAGTAAATTATCCTCGTCTAAGCGAAGTGTTAGCAATGTCTTAATATCTAAAATCTTTTTTACATCGTCGCCGAGCTTTTCATTTATTTTATTTTGCATATATTTTTTTATTAAATTAGTTTTTTTTGGTGGACGCAGTTGGATTTGAACCAACCGCCAAGGCGTTATGAGCACCCTGCTCTAACCGCTGAGCTATGCGTCCGATGTTCTTTTTTCTTCGTCAGTGCAAGCAAGAGATTTTATAGCCCTTGCTTCTTGAACTTTTTCTTTCTCAATTGCACATCTAAATTTATATCCAGTTGTAAATACAATTACAATAAGTGATATGTATATTATTATTTTCCTAGCTCCATTCTGCATACATTATCTAAAAACTTCATTTAAAGCATATTCATTTTGTTTCATTTTTCTTGCAATGCTTAGAATTTCATTAAATCTGCAAGGAACAAGCTGACGGAATGAAAATGTCGTATCATACTCATCTTCGTCAAAAACTCTAAATTTTACACTATTAAATTGTATATCTAGTGTATTTATTTTATCGTAAATATAGCCTTTGTAATTATAATTAACAAAAATTCTTTCACTAAAAAACTTACGATGATTACTAACTAAGAACTCTGTGTGATATGGCGACATTACTTCTATCAAATCTTTATGGTCAAGCCAAGTATAATTAGGAATAATATCTTCTAAAATTCTAACAAATATTGAATGATTTCCACCAAAGTTAGATGTAAATATTGGATTTGAAATCATTTCACTTATAGTAAAACAACCATCAAATGTTATTGTTTGCATTCCCTTGAAATCGTGAGTTATGGGATATGGATTAAATGTATAGCTTTTTTCAGATTTACTTAAAAACTCGATAAAGTCCTTTTTTTCGTTAGTCATAATGGTTGTAAAAGTTGCTTCTTGTTCCTGCTACTTCAATGCTGTAAAAACAGCAGGAACACAACTTTTTACATTATGTTCCCATTTGAAGCACTTAATATAAAAACATTAAATCTCAAAAGTCAAGAGTTTTTTAAAAATATTTTTTTGATATTTCAATTAATTCGTCAAACTCAGAATAATTAGCCGAAAAATGGTCGTATATCAACTTGGCAAAATCACGAGTTTCCTTTTGTGCGTGATGGTCTAGTCTTAATCCACAAATCCTTGCCGCACAAGATACCGTCATTGAGACTATAAGCGTTGTATAGGTGCATTGTGGCAGTATGTTCCTTGCAAATTCAGGTGCAACATTGCCTTCAATATTTTTAAGATACGATAAATACGCAAGCTCAACAACTTCTTTAATATTGTTGTCATCTTGCGAAGCGTTAGTAATGAAAATTTTCTCATTACGACCTTGTCTTTTTGTTTCTGCCGCCAGAGGCATTAATCCAAGTTCAAGATAATTTTCAGGCATAAAAAATTCAACACCATCAAAAGTATATCTGCGACTAATTTCAGTAAAGGAGAAACCTTGAATATGTCTAATGAGTTGGTTCTTAATGAATAAAGGAACTTCAATTTGAAAGTTTTCACGAACAAGCGAAAATTTTGCGTATAAATCCATTTCACTTTCAGTTAAGGCAACCTTTCCTAGTTTTGCCCTTTTCTTTTGTGCCTCATAAAATATTGGAAGTATTTGTGGGAACTTACTTTTTATTCCATTTTCAATTTTTTCTCTAAAATCCTCAGGCAACCTATCGTCATTAAACCACTTTAATCCTGCAAATAATGAGAATACATAATGAAACTTTCCATCATAGCAATAATAGTCAATACCTGCCATTTCAATACTCGAATGTATCAATGAAGCAATATTGTAGTGATGCTCTATTTTCTCTAAATGTTGCGTAAAAAATGGGCTCTTATGGTCATTAACGAAGTTTCCTGTGAATAACTTTATTGCCTTTTCAGTTGGAAGTCCATTGTCATCAAAATATTCAGAAACTCTATTGAAATTAAATGAGACATTGCACGACATAGCAAGTTGTTCTTGTGGAGATTGAGTTAGTTTTTCAAATTTGAAATTTGAACGAAATTTTGCGTTTTGCATAAATGTGGTAAAAGTTATTATTTAAAAAGTGTAATTTTCAATAAATGTGTATTGTTTTGGTTCTTTGTCTTTCCAAGTGAAGTGTTCGTATGGCATTATTCTTTTCAGAAATTCAATGTCAAATGTACAATCCTTGAAAATACCAATAGTACTGTCTCTTAACCGATTGATATTAGATGGAATGCCCAAAACATACATTGCATGTTCAATATCATTAAAATCTTGAATACCAGCGTTTGATGAAATTTTTGTTCCAACTCCATTTTCATAAAAGACACCAATTCCGTAAGAAATTCCATTAGGTGTTGCTTGATATTCCCACCCTTCTTTTTTGCCATTTTCGTTTATAATCATATAATTTATTTAAGTTTTTCCATTAATTCGTCAAATTTGTTTTCTTCCTTGCGGAGTTGTTTTGAGTATTCTTCGAAAAGGTTTCCAGTTATTTCCAATTGCCTTTCTTCATAATCAAATGGACGATGCTTCCAAAATCCGTTTATTCCAAAACATTTTAAATTTTCACAAATTACAAACCCCATATTGTATCCACTATGTTCAAACGCAGTATTATCTCTGAAACATACAATTTGGTTCGTATGTTGTTTAATGGAAATGCTATCTTTTGAAGTCGTTAATGTCTTTGCGGTGATAATGTCGCCAACCTTAATTTCTTTATTCAAATACTCAAATGTCTTAATCAAAACATATCTATCACCATAAACAACCGCACCAATTTTATCACAAAGGGTTTTTAGTTTTCCTTGTGGTTCGGATTTTTCCACATATCCTGAATCTACCTGTGCATCAACTGCATTATTAAGGCACTCATCATCTGATGTTGCTATTTTAAAAGCTAATTCATAGCCAATATTCCTTTGACCGTCAATTTCCTTATATTTATCTAGTATTTTTATTTGTGAGCGAAGAAACTCATTGAACGAAGTAATGCACTCCTTTAAACGCCCTACTAAATAAATTCTATTTCCGCAGTAATGCCAATCCTTTCCAAGTTCAAGATATTTACCCGTTTGTAAATCACCTAGCTTCATATTTTCTATTTTCATATTATTTTTTAATTAAATCTCTAATTCATAAAGCTCTTCGAAATCACAACATTCGACATCATTTCCAGTATTTTCTGCCCACTCTTCAAGACAAGATCGATGCATACATTCAATGTCTATATAAATTTGTGATGAACAAATTTTGCAAATATAATTTTCATTTTCCATATTATTCTTTGATTAAATTGTTTTTTAAAGTCCACTTTCCAAGCTTTTTACTATTGTTTTCACATCGCTGAAATACAAACATTCCGCCCTGCGATAACGCATTTACTATTTGTTGTTTGGTTGTATCGTTATAAAGATTGTTAATATATTGGAATATATCTTTTATTCCGCTTGCTCCATTTTGTATAATATACTCTTGTGTAATTTGTCGTATTTCCTTTTGTGTTAGTTTTTGATGACTATTTTGTATAACAACTTTTTTCACTTCAATGCTGGGTTGGAACACTTTTTTTATATCACGATATATCTCCATTTTTGCACTATAATTAGAAGATTCTTCTGCCATGACTGAATTTAAAAAAGAAATAACTTCATCTGGATTATCAAGTATATCTTTTTCTTGAAGTGTTTTAAATACTTCTTTCCTAAGTTTGTTAATTATTTCTGTTTTCATATTACTTTTTGATTAAATTATTTTTTTGTCTGTTTATAACCTTGTATAAATTCAACTTTTTAGAAAGTCAAGTAAAATGTGTGTAATTTACATTTTTTTACTTGACATTTACAAAATGTATATTTAATAATAGTGAAATTAATTAAAATGAGTATGCAAAAAGCTGATGAAGAAATGTTAGAGCAACTAAGGGAAATAACAGAAACTGATAATGGATTTCAAGATAATGACATTAAAAGAATTGAGGAATTGCAAGTTAAAAGAAATTCACTAAAAAATGAACTTGATTTAATTGACTCTGAAATTGATGAATATACAAAACATATAATTGATTTGCCATTTTATCAAAATGGTCAAGTTTTCGAAAGTGATATTTTAAAAATTGGCGTAACGCAACCAACAGAAAAAGATTGGAAATGGTATCAAGAAAAAATTAGGAAAAATGAAGAGGAAAAAGTTAATTTATTAGAAAAATTTGATGATTTCAAAAATGGAGTATTTGAAACAAAATCAAGTCCAAGAGTATTTATAAAAATGAAAAAAATTAAGTAATAGTAAATATATGAATGAAAATATAATATTTGGAGAAATTCCATCAAACACAGCATTTTTAAAGGGCGTTATATTCGGAGATGCTGGCAGTGGTAAATCGCATCTTGCCAAGGACTTTGCTATTGAATCTTGCAATAACTCAGGCATTAATAGATTTATTTTAATCGACACTGAAAACGGCTGGGAGTGGTTAAAAAAAGAAATTCCAAGTGAAATTAAAATTATAGAGCCAAGTAATATAAAATATTTAACTGACGAAAATACAACTTACGATAAATTGACGGATTTTTGCAAACTAATTATAGCAATTAAAAATGAGATAGAGAAAAATCCTGTATCTTGCATAGTAATTGATAGCTGCTCTCATATAGGTCAATTATTATATTATAACTCGTTATCAGAAGTAAATTCAATTAAAAAATCAACGGCAGACCGCTTTAATAAGGCATTTTATCCACAGATAGAGCTTGCTTTTCAAGATTGGAAATTTTTTAATGAAAGGTCTGATATAGTTGTTAATATTTTACGCAAATTAAAATGTCATATTATATTATGTGGAAGAGCAACTAGTGATAATGCTGTATCAACAACAGAGGCAGATTTAAAATCTGGAATAAAGGCTACGACGAAAATTACAACATCATTGGAAAGAACTGTGCTTGATTGGAAAAAAATCACATACGAGCTTGATTTTTCTTGCTTATTGAAGCCAACAATTGATTTAACAAATGATGATAACTTTAAATCATTTAAAACTTATGTTTTAAAATCACGCTTCTCAGACGATGGAAAAGTTTTGAATAATAATAATTTTATACAAAAATGGTTTTCAATGTTTGAAAAAATGGACTTTGAAAAAATAAAATCAAAGATTGTTGATTCTGAAAATATTCAAGATTTTGAATCTGCGAAAAGTGAAGCAAATAAATTTCTCTCACAAATGAATGACGCACAAAAGAATGAAATGAGGAATATTATTCAAAATAAAAAAAGCACTTTAAGCAACTAAAAAATGAAAATAGAATTACACTCACAAATATTGGAACTTGAAAAAAGGTTTTCTGACGAAGAAAAGCAAGGTTGCTTTATAAGTGATAACCAAAAGCTTTATGAGTATGGATTGCTGCACTCAGAAGCACTTCCAGAATATAATTATTTAGATGATTTAAGGAAAATTATAAAAGATATGAAGTTCCTTGAAATAAAAAAAAGTGGAGAAGCTAAGACAGATAAACTTGCAGAAGCTATGGCAAGAGTTTCTGATGAGTATAGGCAGTGCATTGAAAAAAGAAAGGATTACGAGAGGTTAAAGTGCCAACTTTCTGCAAAAATGACTTACATAAAGGGAGAAATTCAAAGTAAGAATAATGACGCAATAGCAAAAGCTGTTGAAAGAAAATATTCAGAACAGAGTGGAGAGGGTCAATACTAAAAACAAAATTTAATTAAAACTATATGATATTTAAAATATCTGAATTATATAATAACAAAACTCCCCGTAAAGAAGTTTTTGCATCACTTTACGGAAACATTTTATGCAGAATACCATTTCAAATACACGTTGATTGTAACCCATTTGTTAATACAGATGATCTTGCTTGGGATATATTGCTTTCAACTCCACATAGTAGTGGTAAAACGTATGGAGAGTATTTGAGTGAGCGTGAAGGCAATGGGTTGCTAGAAATGGGCTCCGATATTCAAAGTACCAATTATATTAAAACACTTTTTATTTAAAACTATATGATAAAATCACAAACAACAATGCAAATTAAAGTCGAAAGTATAGAAAATAATACTAGCATTTGTGGCAATTTTTCTTGCAAAATATTTGGAAATAGGATTGGGCAACTAAATATTTTACATTTTTTTGTAAAAGATAAAATGGTTTTCATTGAACTTACAAGGAAAATGGCATTTAGTTATGGTGGCGTTATAAATTGTAATATTGAAATTGAGCTGAATTGTAACGGAGAAAATCCAAAAATGTATATAAAAAGTATTATTAATTAAATCTATATGATAGAAGACTTTAAGCAATACTTTAAATTACAAGGAGCTGAATTTTCAACTGAATGGAAAAGTATTCTGCGTGAAATTAAAACTACAACTACTTATGATGTTTTTGGAAACAAATGGGATACTCAACTTAACTTACTAACTTCAATTATTGAAGAGTTTGGATTTTTACCATTTACAAATCACGAACTTGACGAAGAAATATATGAAGACTGCCTACGACTTATAGTAAATACGAAGGAATTTACAATATTTATTGAACCAGATTGCATTGAATTTTACAAGGAAGACTTGGAAATGACAATTACTTGCATTGATGATTTAAGGAAGTTCTTATCAAATCACAAAACTATTTGAGTAAGTATCGAAATTGCATTATATTTCACTTAAACCATATACAATTCCATCTTTTAGCTTACTCTTATTATTTAAGAAATGATAAAATCCTCTTGCGATTGCAAATCTCTTTTGTTCGTAAGTTTTGTATTGATGCACACAAATAAATATAGTTCCGTCTTCTTCCTCTTTAATAAATCCCGATACGCCCTTTTTTGCAATATTGGATTCTATCAATTTTATACTCGGAATATTTTCTTCAATAAATTTGACAATATTAAACGGTACTTTGTCTGGAAAGTTAAGATATTTATTGTACAACTCGTCATCATTGAACCAAGTCCGCATATTGTCGTTTGCATTCATATTCACAAATTAGTTACTAATCCTAGGTTGAATTGCCTCACTTTACACGCTTGCACCGAAACTCCAAATTCGTAAGCAATATCAAGCAGTATGCCGTTATTTTTACGAAATGATTGAATGAATTTCTCTTCTGGCATTAATAATTTTACTGCAAAATCATTTGCAATTTTTGCTGGTGCATATCTGTCATATCCATTATTTACACCTTCGTGAAATAGATAATATCCCAATTCGTGAGCAACGGCAAATCTTTGACTAGTTGCATAATCTTTTTTATTTACAAATATTGTTTTAGTTGTTGCTTCATAATGTCCGTGATAATCAACTTCAAATATTGTGCGAATAATATTTATGCCAAGTTTTTCGCATATTGCACCAACAGGAACGACATACTTGCCATCAACATCGGAAAAATCAATATCAGGATATTTTTCCGCTATAATATTCAAGCCTTCGTTTTGATATTTTGCCATATTGTCAATAATCAATTAAATTAAAAAATAGCCAGCTTTTTACACTGGCTAAAAGTAAGTTGCACAAAACCAAGTCCAAATTGATAATGACAAACTTGCCACAGTATATAACTAACAAGTTCCTTCACTTACCTTAAACATAAGCTATTGATTTTATATTAAATAAATTCAAAACCGAAATGACGGACTTTCGCTTATATTCGCTTGTGTATTTTTATAGCATAAGTTTATAAAAGTCAAGAAAAAAAATGCTTGACTTTTGGTATTTATATAGTTATTTACCCTAATTAATAATAATAAATCGTGTTTTATTATTTTCTGTAATAATTTTCATTGGTATTTCCCACCATACTTGCCAACTCATAGATGGGTGAATACTGCAATTTACCCCAAGTTCATTGGTGCAATAATATTGCGATATTTTTGACTTGTCTTTTTTTGAATATTTAATGTTCCAATTAAAGGGTTTAAGTATATCGGCATTCATATATATTAACTGGTAAATATGTTGCTTACCGTTATGATTTTCATTTTCACAATATGGAACTGCAATTAGTAAGTAATTATTACTACTTAAAAAGTTTGAAATTTTATCTAAATCACCCTCAAATCTACCAAGTCTATGACCTGAAATAGTGAGTCTTTCCTCTTTTTTTCTATTTTTCTTTATTTTTCCAGACTTTACAGATATTTTAAAATCTCCAATAGATATATCTGCCTCTATATCATGTCCATTTCCTTTCCAAAAAGCTTTATCTTTTGCCCTGAAATCACTATTTATTGCTTTTGCAACAAGCTCCTCTAATTGCCAAGCTTGACACCTCCCGCCTTGAAATAGTTTGTGGAATTCTATCAAATTTTTTTCCAAATGTTGTAACATTATATCCGTTAATTTATACATATCTAATCTATAATTTTAAGCCACTTATTTGCGTATTCTACATATTCGGGATTTAATTCTATTCCTAAATACTCTACACCTAAATTTTTAGCTGTAACGCATTCAGACCCACTACCTGCAAATGGCACAAGAGTTCTGCCGTTATTTCCATTAATACGAGATTGTATTAATTTTTTTGTCAACTCCATTGGTTTTTGAGTTGGGTGCTGTAAAATAGCATGTTCTTGGTGTTTTTTTAATTCGCTTGATTTATATAGGGTATTATTGCAAGTTTTACACATAAAATGTCTTTCAATTTTTCCAGCACCACCAGCAAGGGCAGGAATTTTAATTACATCACGAGGCAATGCTCCACCTTCATTTACATTATATATAGTAGTTTTATTTCCAAACCGTCCCTTTGTATCCTTCCTTTCCTTCCCTGCACATTTTAAATAGCTATCTGTGTATGGTTCCCTTATTTGGTCTATTTCAAGCATTGGTCTTTCGTTTTGCCATAAACATAAAATAGACTCATATGAGCGTTGCCAAAAATTAGAAGAAGGTGTTGTTTTATTTGTGTAGTGCCAAGCAAGTATCCTTTGTCTTTCAATTGGATATTCGACGGCAAGTCTTGCAAGAATTTCAGGAAAACCATAAACATAAATCAAGCCATTATCTGCTAAAACATCAAAACATAAATCAAGCCATTTTTTTGACCACTTAATATACTCCCCCATTTCCATTGTATCGTTGTTATTCCCAAAATCTTTGCCGATATTATACGGTGGATCGATGATAATGACATCAAATTTATGGTTTTTATTGAGTTTTTTCAATTCTTGAATTACATCTCCATTGATAATTTTCGATTCAAAACTTTCTATGGGTTGAAATTTTACCCTTGCCAACTTCCCAACCACTTCACCAAAACTCATTTGTTTATCTTGTATTTTTTCAATCCTTATTGCTTGTGCTGACATATTATGCTGAGATTAATTGTTTGTATGTTAATTTGTGATTAATATTTGCAAAGAAGTTATAAAAACGCTCTGAATTTGTTAATTCTTTTGTATTATACTTCCTTGAATATTCGTTAAGATATTTATTAATATGCTTTGCGGAAGCCCAGTGATAAACACCATATATTCCACGCTTAACCATTGACCAAAAACCTTCAATAGAATTAGTGTGAATTTTAAATGCAACCCTGCTACTTACTTTTACATATTCACCGGCGGAGTGTTTTACGCTTTCGTGTTTGTAATTCCAACTTAAAACATCATAAGCATTGTAACTATCCGTTACTAAAAACGAACCTTCTTTTGTGTGTCTGTAAATTTGTTCTTGTAAATCATAACCTTTTGCACTTGGAATTTTCATTGCTTTTACTTGTTTCGTATCACGATTGATAAAGCCAAGCACTGGTGTTTTTTCTGTTAAACCTTTTTTGTGCGAGTGTTTATTTCCTTCCTTACCACCTAAATAAGCTTCGTCAATTTCAGTTATTCCGTCAAAAGGTAAGTCAAAACTTTCATCTTGACAAGCTTCTCTTATGCGATGTAGCATAAACCATGCCGTAGACTGTGTTACATCTATTTCTTTTGCAACTTGCGTGCTTGGAATACCTTTTTTAGAGGAGTTAAGCAAATAAATAACCATAAACCATTTTTGAAGTTCAATTTTACTATCATCAAAAATTGTTCCAACTCTTACTGAAAATTCTTTTTTACAGTCATAACAACGATTTCTTTTAAAGTCTGAAAATTCGTTAATATGGTTTGAACCACATCTTGGGCAAGATATTTTTGCCCTTTTACCATTTTCTTTTTTACCCCACAAAACATCTTTTAAAAAATTATGGCAAATTTCTTCGGAAGAAAAAACTTTAAGGAAGTCCATAATATTCTTAAATTGTTTCATATAATTTTTCATAGTTATGAATAGTTATAATATGCAAGTTTTTAAATGTCAAGGACTTTTAGGGTAAATAACTATATAAATACCTGACTTTTGAAAAAGATACCATACAAATACATATCGTTTTTACATTTCTCCTGTGAGACTTCGTTCAATATCAGTGCTAGCGTAAGAACAAATTTCGGAGTAATTAACCGAGAAGATACTAAAATCTAAAAAGTTATGGTGTTCCATCTTTTGCAATAGAGGTAAAAAAATACAAGGGAACACTATTAATTTTTTTTAAAAACGATTATGCCTATGAAAAGTATATCACATTACATCAAAACATTGAAATGCAAACATACCTATCACATAAGTGGACTTCCAATAAGTGATAAAGTGGTAAGATTTTCTAGTGAGTGCATATTTTGCGGAAAAAGAAAATACCACTATGTGAATGGGGAGATTAGTATTGCAACTTATGGCGATGACATTGCCATTCCTTGTATTTATTTATTGAGTAAAAGACAAGATTTTAAAGAGAAATACAAAGAAATGAAAGAAACTTTGAGAAAGTAAAAAAATTATCAGTAACTAAAAATAATATATGGAAAATAACCTACTATTTGAACTTGATAGTATAAATAATTCAAATAAATCATCTTTACAGCGAATTACTGGCTCTGGAAATAAAGAATGCAGAAATAAGAATGATTTTTATGCAACACCAAAAAATGCAACAATATCTTTTTTAGAAACTTTTCATAGTAAAATTGGTAAGTTTTCAAATGAAATTTTAGAACCAAGTTGCGGAGATGGTGCGATTAGTGAAGTTTTGCAACAATGCGGTTACAATGTGTTTTCAACCGATCTTATTGACCGTGGATTTTCTAGTGAAAACTGTGGCTTAGAGTTTAATTTTTTATCGCAGAATTATACAAACAAAATACCGAATAAGGAATTTGACATTATAACAAATCCACCTTTCAATATTCTAACCGACTATATTGTAAGGGCAAAACAAATTGCCAACAAAAGAGTTGCTATATTTGCAAGACTTCAAATACTAGAAGGAGTTACAAGATATGAAAAATTATACTCAGATCAAGAATTTCCACTCGCTTATGTATTTCAATATGTAAGAAGGATTGCTTGCAATGGTAATGGTTTGATTGCTTTTGCTTGGTTTGTATTTGAAAAAGGATATACTGGAAGACCTCAAATTTTATGGATTAATTAAGTGAATTTATGAAAATAACAATTGAAGATTTCAAAAAATATTACAATAACTTAAAATTTGAAGGAATTAACGATAAGCATTGTGTAAGAGAGAATATAGTTTGTGAAGATGGCTTTACTTTTAGCTGTCAACACTCATACTACCATTATTGCAACCTATACACAGTTGTTAGGTCGGAAAGTGATAAACAAGATGGCAAAACTTCAAATTTGGAAATAAATGAAAGCACGACATTTGAAATAATGTTTAGGTTGTGCAGTCAAAGAGCTACGAAAAAACTACACAAATATAAATCAGATTGTTTGTATGTAAATGTTCCTTGCGATGTCGTAATAGGCTTAATTAATTATCATGGAGGATTTAAAAATAAATCCTTGACAAATAAAAAATAACACTTCATTGAATATGTGCAACCTGCAATTTGATTAGCTTGCTAAAAAGATTGTAGTGTTGTGCGTTTTTCTATTTACGCTTAAAAAGTAGACGCACAACACTATTAATTTTTCCTGACTCTATGTCAAACATCATATCCCTTTTTTCAAACAATACTCAAATAACATTTCAACGGCAAGAAGACGGTTATATAAACGCAACTTTACTTTGTAAAAGTGTTGGTCGTGAATTTCATACTTGGAATAGAAGTAAAACAACAATAGCCTTCATAAAAGAGTTATCTTACGATACGCAAATTTGCGGTACGGATTTAATTCAAATTCAACAAGGTGGCGAACCACATTTGCAAGGAACTTGGGTTCACCCACAAGTTGCAATTAACTTGGCACAATGGCTTTCACCAAAGTTTGCGGTTCAGGTTTCGAAGTGGGTTCAAGATTGGATTACAAAGAAAGAAATGCCACAAGTTTCAAAAAATAATCTTCCGCAAATAGACAGTAAATTTCTTTTACAAATTGCACAACAAATGGCAGAAAAGGAAAAATTAATTGAATTACAGTCTGAAAAAATTACAGTTCTTGAAATTGAAACAAGGGAGCAACAAAATAAAATAGAAGAAAAAGACGAAGAAAATCAGAAATTAAATAAATTAATAAAAGATTATTTCAAAGAAGTTAAACTTTTCACACGACATCAAGTTGCAAATTTTTTAAAAAGCCGTGGTTTAGATATAAAAGAATACGAAATAACGGAATACCTAGACAAGAAAAATTGGCTTTGCAAAGGCGAAAAAAATAGACAAAGAGCGACAGCAACTTCTTGCTTTAAAAAGGAGTTTATAAATGATTTAATTCCATACACTGACAATAATGGCGTAAAAAAAGTTAATGAATATGGAAAATTTACTGTTGACGGCTTAGTAGCAATTGCCAATTACTTTGTAGATTTAAAAAATAATAAATAAATTTATGAAAACATTACAAGAAAAAATTTATATAATACAAAATTACAAACGCAAAGACAGATGTATCAAAGGATATCACAATTATAAAATATATTATTACAAACCCAATATTCCTTGTATTGTAAATGTAAATGAAACAAAAGATAAGTTCAAGATGGTATGCACTAAATGCCTTAAAAAAGAATACGGATATTACTTTAATTGAGAATATATGAAATATACAATACACGGATACTCGCAAGAACGGCGTTTATGCTTTACTTAATATTAAGGAATTATTTTAAGAGACATTATGAAACAACAAACCCCATTTTTTATAACAATTACATCAGAGGTTCTGCGAGATAAAGATTTAAACCCAATTGAAAAACTTATATTTACTGAAATAATGGCACTTACATATTCGTGTGGTTATTGTTATGCAAGTAATTCACATTTTGCGGATATTTTTGATAGAGCGGTAGAAACAATTTCAAGGAATATATCAAAGCTACAATCAAAAGGTTATATTTATTCCGAAGTTTCACAATCTGATGGAAATGCACGCAAAATATTTGTAAAATACACAGGTCAACCCTTTCCACGAAAATGTCAAGACCCTCTTGACGAAAATGTCAATACCTCTTATCAAAAATGTCAAGACCCTCTTGACGAAAATGTCAAACATAGTAATACAGTAAGTAAATCAATTAGTAAATCATTAAAGAAAGACACCGCAAGCGGTTTTTCTCAAAATGATTTCCTAGAAAGCTTTATTGAAAATCATCTAAGTGGAATGTCAGAGTCTGCAAAATCAGGATTTTACGCATTCGTAGTAACTCAGGTAAAGTCATTGTCTGAAAAACTAAATAGACCATTAACTCAAAGCGAATGTCTTACTCATTGTAAAAAAATTATTGATGGTATGCAACATCAAAATGAAAATCCAGTTGTAAATGATTCCTTGATAATTCAAAATCCAGCCCGTGACAATTTGTCACGAACTGAAAAACCAAAGAAGGAAATAGATTTTCCGCAGGAGTTTGTTGAGTATTATGAGGCATATACAGGTTTGCACCCATCAAAGCAAAAACAAACAGCAAGCACAGCATTGACGAAGTGGAAAATTATGCGTAAAACACACACAAATGCCGAAATTTTGCTTCAAATTCAAAAATATGCAGAATATCTTCAAAAAGAAGATTGGCGAACAAAAAAAGGTATGCAATTTGTAAATGAGAAATTTTTCTTTGAAGGCGACTGGATTGAAAAGAAGCTCATACAAGAGGAAAAACAACAAAAATCAACTAATAACAACAACTATGCAAAACCAAATGGAAAACCAACAACAAGAGACTTCCTTAGAAGCTACGAAAAACAATGTGCAACCTTTGACCCTACAAGTGATATCGAATAAACTATCATTAAAGGACCCACAAGAAGTATTTTTAGTTTTATACAAAAATACACAGCGAGCAATTGAAGATTTTAAAGCTCAGTTTATATCATACATTGAGACTGAACTACAAACAGCCTCACTTGAAAGAAGGGAGTTACTTTTAGTAACTAGAAGTGAATTACAAAGTATTCTTTGGGAGATGAGACTCATTAAAATGCTCAATGGGAAATATCAAATATTCAATGAATTTCTAGGTAAATTTCAAATAAAAGAATATTTTGGAAGTGAAAAAGATATTGTGCGACATTTTAAGTCGGCAAATATTGTAAAAAATAAAGAAAGATTTCTTTCAATTCTAAATTCACTAAGGAAGGTTTTTGAAAATACAAATTCTGCGAAATATTCCAATGTTGACAAGTGGTTTGACATGTTTTCAGATAATTTCAAAGATGAATTTGAAAATTATCCATATATCTGCTGGGAAAGAGTTGTAATTGCACTTAAAAAAGAAAAGCCAATTGACTTTCCATCGCTAAATGAAATACTTAAAAGGCTTGAATTTTACGAAGTATCATTTCAAAAGCCACAAATTGAGTTTTTACAAAAAATCGGAGTTTTATAGCAATTTTTAAAAAATAAATATGATAACAAACACAGGACAAATCAAGGTTGAAAAACAGAGCTAAATAAAATATAAAAAGTTAGGTAATTATATACTTAACACACACAAAGCCACTTGAATAAATCAGGTTGTTTTTTTTGAAAGGACGATTTTTTCAAGGGTTACCTCAAAATTGTTTTCTTTAAATTCAAGGTTGTCTTGCTGTATGGCCTCAATTGTTTTTGTATTTTTATTCAAATCGTTCTCAATTTTTTTTGGCCTCTCTTTTCTTGTTAATTTTGCAATATCAAGCATTGCAATATCGCCGAAATCTCTTGGGAACAATGGTAAGGTTTGGCTTGGGCTACACTGTGGAAATTCGTGATAAAAATTTTGTTCAAGCTGTTTTGGATTGTTGCTTCCACGCATAATTTTTCTGATTTCACCAAGATGTACGAAAAAATTCGCAATACCAGTTTGATTAATGAAAGCGTACAATGTTTGGCCAGTTGTTTTATGCTGACCTAAAAGATGTCTCATAATACCTTTTGTTGCTGTAACGGGACTATTTTTTGTATACTCCAAATCAAGTGGCCAATAAATGTATTTGTTGAATATATGGCCAAAAAATTGCGGGTGTCTCCACGGATAATCTTGATTTCTTTTTAGGCCATATATTCTATATAGTTCTTCAAAAACACCAAGAACTTCAAATTGTCTTTTTAAATCACTTGGGGCATCTTGTATAAATTGATTAAAATAACTGATCAAATCAAGAACGCCCTTAATTTGATTGTAGCCAGTAATTTGGTAAATATGGCCAGTAATACCCATATCGCCAAACGCATTGACAATATTTTCTGCATTCTTGGCCTCGTGATAATATGTGTGGCCTTCTTTAATTTGGCCTTTTTCAAAAGCCTTAAATAGTGCAACGGCCAGCCTTGGAAGTGTTGTTGCATCATATCCTTCTTGTATTTTACCTTTTTTATCCGTAAATTGGATTTTTGTTGATAATTTGCCAAAAATTTCTTGTGGAATGATGCCTTGTAAATCCTTATGTTCTACCATTCTTTGCATTCTTTGGCCAGATTGTTGTTTGTTATCATCAATACCGCTTAAAGTTCTCATATAACCACGGCCACGAATAATTGCAATACCGTTATCAAGCACATAACATTCGGCCTTAAAGATTGGAGATATAACACCTTCGGTGATGGCTTTTAATTTTACACCGTTATTTGTGGCCACCAAGTTATGGACTTGTTTTTTAATGATTTCACTCATACTATTTATAAAAAATTACTTAATTAAATGACTGTAAATTACTTTTTTGCCTTCACAATTTTCAAACCAATTTATGAAGTTACCAAAGTCTGTGTTTTCCTTTCCATTGTAACGAAAAGTATATTCGTTTAAATAACGATTTATGTGCTTCTTGCTCGCCCAGTGATATATTCCATAAATTCCACGCTTAACTTGACTCCAAAAGCCCTCAATCGTGTTTGTATGGATTTTGAAAGCTACTCTGTTATTAGTTTTTACATACTGGCCAGCTGAATGCTTCACGGTTTCGTGTGTATAGTGTTTTTTGAGGGAAGTATACGCACCGTAGTTATCCGTAACAATACTTGCTCCTTTATTTACATTCAAATATATTTTTGGCAAAAGAAAGTCTTTTTCTGAACTTGGAACTTTCATTGCTTTTACTTGTTTTGTTTCGCGATTTACGATACCAATTACAGGAGTTTTATCAAGAAGTCCTTTTTTGTTTGAATGTTTATTTCCTTCTTTTCCTCCAAAATATGCTTCATCAATTTCATTGATACCATCAAAAGGACTATTACCACCTTTCATAACCTCACGAATACGGTGCAAAACAAACCACGCTGTTTTTTGCGTAACACCGATATATTTTGCTAATTGTATGCTTGAAATTCCTTTTTTAAGTGAAGTAAAAAGATAAATTGCAACAAACCATTTAAAAAGCGGAAGGCGAGAGTCCTCAAAAATAGTACCAATGCGAACCGTAAATTGTTTTTTGCAATCAAGACAAGTAAAAAGAACATCATTTGAGTGTATTGAAATTTTTGTTGCCTTACAGTGTGGGCAAACTGGATTTTTGCCCCATCTTTTTTCGGCCAACCAATCACGGCAAGCTTTTTCAGTTCCAAACTTCATTTGAAATTCTAGCAAATTCATAGCTTTTATATTAACTTGTATTAGTTAAATACCTAATTATTTAAAAGTCAAGAATTATTTTATGTGTTAAGTATATAATTACCAAAAGTTAAAAATAATGCTTGACTTTTATAATTATACGCAATATATGTTTTTTATTAAGTGAAAATACAAAAAATGGAGTTAGTTTCAATTTCAAAAGTTTGCAAAATTGTAGGAGTAACTCCACAAACATTAAGAAATTGGGATAAAAATGGTAAATTGAAACCAATAAAAAGAATGAAAAACGGTTATCGTTATTACGATATGCAAGACATTATTTCATTAAAAGGCGAAACGCAAGATAGAATTGTAATTGGATATTGCCGTGTTTCATCAGTAAAACAAAAAGATGACTTAGAAAGACAAATTGAAAATGTGAAAACATATATGCTTGCAAAAGGTTATCAGTTCCAAGTTATTCAAGATATTGGTAGTGGAATTAATTACACAAAAAATGGGCTTTTGGAGTTGTTATCGTTAATAACGCAATATAAAGTTGCAAAAATTGTGGTGCTATACAAGGATAGGCTTGTAAGATTTGGCTTTGAGTTAATACAAGAATTGTGTAAAAAATTTGATTGCGAAATAGAAATTATTGATAGCACGGAAAAAACACAAGAACAAGAATTGGTGGAAGATTTGATACAAATTGTTACAGTTTTTTCTTGCAGACTTCAAGGAAGTAGAAGTAAAAAAACAAAGGAATTAATTAATGCCTTAAAAAATGATTAAATCTTTTAAGGTAAAATTAAAACCAAATAACAAGCAGGAAAGTTTTTTAAAAGCCAATGCTTCGGTTTCAAGATTTGCATATAACTGGACTTTGGAACAACAGCAAATAAATTATAACAATGGTGGAAAGTTCCTTAATAATTTTGATTTACGAAAAAGATTAACACTTTTGAAAAAAGAAAATCTAAACTGGTTGTATGATTATGATGTAGATATTGCGAAACAAGCCGTAAAAGACGCTTGCGATAGTTATATTAAGTTTTTTAAGCAAGGCAAAGGCTTCCCAAAGTTTAAAAGTAAAAAATACTCAAAGGAAAGTTTTTTTGTAGATAATCACAAAATCAAAATTGAAAATAATTTTATTAAAATTCCAAAAGTAAAGACAAAAATCAAACTTGCGGAAAGTGGTTATATTCCATTAAATTCCAAATATTCGAATCCAAGAATTACAAACGATGGTGTGAATTGGTTTTTATCCGTTGGCGTTGATGTTGAGGTGGAAAATCAAGTATTGACCGATACTATTCTTGGAATTGATGTTGGATTGAAAGATTTGGCAATAAGAAGTGATGGTGTTGTGCATAAAAACATTAACAAATGCAAAAGATTAAAAACCCTTCGCAGGAAACAAAAATCAACACAAAGAGCAATAAGCAGAAAATACCGTCAAAATAAAATTGGCAACAAGTTTATAAAAACACAAAACATTAAAAAGGAAGAATTAATTTTGAAAAAACAATATGTAAAAATACAAAATATACAAACAGATTATTTTAAGAAAACTGCCATTGCAATAGCGAGAACCAAGCCCAAAACAATTGTAATGGAAAATCTTAACATTGCAGGAATGATGAAAAACAAGCACCTTTCAAGGTCTTTTCAAGAAAGTAGTTTATACAAATTCAAGAATGTAGTGAAAAATAAATGTATTGAATTTGGAATAGAGTTTATTGATGCAAATTCTTTTTTTCCAAGTTCAAAATTGTGCAGCAATTGCCATACAATTAAAACGGACTTGAAGCTAAAAGATAGAGTTTTTAAGTGTGGAAGTTGCTTTTTTGAAGCAGATAGAGATTTCAATGCAAGTCAAAATCTAAGCAAATACCCTGAGTTGCAGGGAAATTTAAGCCTTTGGAGTGCTAAATCAAAAGAAAGTAGTCGTAAGATAAAATCTGGCACAGTGAAGAAGGAAATAAGTAAAAAACTTAATAAAGTAGCAATATGATTAGAAGTTTTTATAAATCTTATACAACGGATACTATCATAATGACTCAAATTATCATAGTTATGTAAATCACGGCATGAACACTAGTGGTAGAGTAAATTTATGCCAAAATGATACTGATTTGTATAAGTTGGCGTTTTCTAAGTGCCAAGATACCGCATGTATAGATACATATTGCCTTCGTTAATTTAAAAATAACTTGACAACACAATTTATGAAAAATACAGTAAATTGTTAATTAAAACAACTAATATCATAGATATGAACAAACCTGAATTAATCGATGCAATTTCATCAAAAACTGGTCTTACAAAAATAAAGTCTGCCGAAGCTATTGACGCTTTTGTTGAGACGATTACAGAAAGTCTAAAAAAAGGGGATTCCGTGTTATTGGTGGGATTTGGTATGTTTAAGCCAAACCAAAAACAGGCTAGAACAGGACGCAACCCAAAAACAGGTGCAGAAATCAACATTTCAGCAAAAAAATCAGTTTCATTCGCTGCTGGAAAGACTTTAAAAGCTTCATTGAACTCAGTAGAGTAATTAATTTCAATTAATTAATATCTGTGCCATAAATTATTGTATATTGGCACAGTTCGGCTTTGTAAATAAAATTTACAATTTAATATTCTACAAAAAATTTAATTGAATGGGATTATCTAGATGATTAAAGAGATAGAAACAAAGCCTACAAAAATAAAAAAATTAACTCAAACAGAGCACGACCTTCACATTCAATGCGTTCAATGGTTTGAAATGCAACACAAAAAACCATTATTAAACCACCAAGCAAACGAAAATCCACGAGGAAACAAAATTCAAATGATATGTTATAACAAAAAAATGAAATCACTTGGAACAAAGGCTGGATTTCCCGATATACAAATTCTCTATAATGAAAAAGTTTTATTTATTGAACTTAAATCTTTAACTGGAAAATTAACTGAATCGCAAAAAGCACTGTTCCAACAAATTGAAAGTAATGGTTTCCCAGTTCATATAGTAAGAACATTTGAAGATTTTAGAACATTGGTTAATGATTTTACGATAAAATATCGTACCAAAAAATTAGTCCAGATAGAAATCCAGCCATAGAAATCAATATAAGCGAACCTATTACTACTGCTACTTTAAGTAATGTTTCTTTGTCATCTTGCGTCATAAAATCAAATAAAAGTTTTTTGTTTAATAATTTTTGGGTTTAATGGTCTGCACATTTCTGAACGATGTTCAGCTTCAATATATAAGTTTATCAATTTTCGCTCTATTCTTTGTTCTATTTTGTAAAACATAAAGCATAGTAAGAGAGTCCATAGAAAAAATACTGCAAAAATTAATGTCAAATGTTTTTTGTGTTTTTTAATCCACACTTTTTGCATTAAGAACATAAAATTTTTGATAATTCGTTTTGAAGGAGTTTGTCGTAATTTTCCTCATTTAGTATTTTATTCCATTCAATCATTCTTTTTTTATTTTTCTTAAATATTTCATAACTTAATCCATTTTGAACCGCAAGAGAAAAGCAGTCAATTCCTTTTTCTTTGAACTTATCTCTTATTTTGCTTTTATAACTATATACATTATCCCTAATATCTCTTCCTACTTTATTTGAGCCTACATAGTGCATTAATATCTCATAAGCACTAATAACATCTTTGTGTTTTAGCGGGTCTTTATTAAAAATATTGCATATTAACTTATCTAGCACAATTGGGTCATTTTCGTTCATTGTTTTTTTATAAATTTATGAAGTTTTATTTTACAATATTATAAAAAGTCAAGAAAAATCTTATTTTATAACTTTTTTTCAATATTTTCAAGAAAAAGCTTGACTTTTGGATATGTGCGGTTTTTAGTGTATTAAATTAACTAAAAAAAACAATATGACAAATAAAAGACCAAGTGCAATAATTTTAGTTCCAACAACAGATGTTGCATATATTAGAACTGGTGGGTTTATTTCTAAGGCACCAAAGGTTTCAACTTCAAATATATTACTAAGAATACCTTACATTCAATCTGTAACTCCAATAAACTTAAAGGCTTTTGGTGTAACTGTTGAAAAATTAAAAAACAATTGCCTAAGAGCAAAAGATGTTTTTGTTGATATTCGTGCGGTATTTACTCTTCAAATTGACACAAATCACATTATTAAAGCTTCCGAGCAATTTGGTATGGATACATTTGAGCTTAGCAGCAATACAATGATTCATAATATCTTAGAGGGAGCATTGAGAGGAGTTATAGCAACAATGTCGCTTGATGATTTACAAGAAAAGAGAGCAGAATTTACATCGCAGGTTACCAACTGTATCGTTGAGGAATTTAAAAATCTTGGACTAATACTTTTGAATACATCGATACTTACTCTTGACCAAACAGCAATTGAGTATGTTAATAAAAATGACATTCTTGGAGCAAGAACATCTGCAATTACAATGCAAGAAATACAAGCTAACAAGAAAAAGGAAAATGATGCACTTCGTGAAAATGAGGTTTTAATTGCTACAAGAGATAATGATGCCGCTCAAAAAAGAATTGATTTGGACGTGTCATTTGATAACAAGACTGTTGAAGCAGAAAAAAAGAGAGTTGAGTTTGCAAAAGAAAAACAAATTGCGATTGCAAAAGCAATAGCACAACAAGAGCAAGAAAGCCAAACTGCATTAATACAAAAGGATATTGCAATTTTGACACAAGAGGGGTTAAAGCTCATCGAGCAAGAGAGTCTTGCAAAAAAACAGCAAGGCGTGAATGAAGCCGAAACTAATGCAGAAACCGTTAAGCTAAAAGCAATTAAAGAAAGGGAAAAGCAAATTGCTATTCTTGATGCTGAGCAAGTTGCCGACTCTGTTGCTATTCAAGTTAAAACAGAAGCTCAGGCGAATTTTTTCAAAGTAGAACAAGAAGCAAAAGCTATGGAAAGATTGGCGGAAGCAAAGAAGAAAAATTATGAAGTCGAAGCGGAAGGTATATCATTAAAAAATGATGCAGAAAATAAATTAAACGACAAAATAATTGCATATAATCAAAAAATGAAATTAATTGAAACATTGCCGGCAATTATAAGGGAAATGGTTGAGCCTATGAGGTCAATTAAAGATATTAAGGTAATATCTGCAAATGGATTAATTGGGGGTGCGCATAATTCGCAACAAAGTAATTGCACTACGAATGACGTATTCCAATCAGCATTTGATTATAGAATAAAAAATGGCGTAGTTGATATGCTAACAAAAGAAGTTGGTATAGATTTGAATTGCAAAAATATCTCTGATATTATTCCAACTGTCGTTATGAATGACAATAAATAAACAATATTCCTGCTGACATAAAAATCAGCAGGAAACTAAAATAAATTAACTAATAAAAAATTATATGAATATGGATTTTCACGGAAACAAATTATTATTTTGTAAAACAAAAGAAGAGTTTGATAATTTGACATTGGAGCAAATGGAGGGATATGATACGGCGTTTTGTCCAAGTTTTGTAACAATTGATAGTTATAACACTTGTAATTCACTAAGGATTAATTTTTTATACAAAAACAAAGATTTAAGCAATGCTTCATTATGTCTTAATGCTTGTTTTTCTTTTATTAAAAAATTTCATATAAATGATTTAATTGGGGCTTATGGATATTTTGGAACGATTGAGGAACGCAATTTTGCAGTTTCAAATAATAAAATAAAGATAAAAAATCGTTGGTGCAACATCATTATATCACTGCCACACGCAACACTTTATGATGTTGGAAATAAACACTGGATTTGCGAAAAAGGAAACATACATAACATTCCAAAAGACAAAAGCGTAAATATTCACGAATACTACGATGTTGTTGAAAATGAAGAAAATGTTGAATGCACTGTTGATTTCTTTGAAAGAGGAGTTGGCGAGACTAAATCTTGTGGTTCAGGTGCTTTGTGCGTTGGAACGCATTTATTTGGCAAATATAATAAAACTGTTATCGTAAAAACAACGAACGGAGACAAGTATTTTGTAGACAAAGAAGGAATTTCAGTTGAAATGTAATTTAATTTAAAATAGTATGGAAAATAAATTTCAAAATAGTTGGAAAACTATAAAAGTAACAAAAGATACAGTAAGTAACTTAAAAATATCCGATGAAAATAAACAAAAGATATTTGATGTTTTTAAAGGACGAGAAGATTTCAAATGTGATTTGGTACACTTATTCGAAATTTTACATGATTGTGGTGGTGGATTGAATTTTGCAATGATGGTATTTTCAGCTTTTGTAAAAGACGGAATAATTAATATTGATGATTTTTAAAAAAATATATGTATCTATGTTTATTTCTATGGATAATTCTTTCAATGTGTGTTATTTTTTATACTTGTGCCGAAGTTTATGGAGATGGGGAATGGGAAGGGGTTAATTCTGATAATTTTGGACTTGGAATAATGATTTCATTATTCTTCTTCTGTATATCTTATGGCTTACACTGTATACAATTAAGTGATAAAATACAAAATAACCACAGTAATTACAGTGAATGTGTTAGGTTAAATGCAGTTGGTGCTTCGACTAAGGTAAAGTTAGAGAGTATGCCAGAAGCAAAGCTATTATGTGCAGAATTATATCAAAAATCAATTTAATAAATAAAATAACTATTTCTTTTTATATGACCAATTTACACATTGTGCCAATCTCTTTATTTATAGCTAGTTCACTACTTTTTATCATTACTATTTATATGTTAATTTCTTGCGTTAGAACATATTGTAAAGACAAGGAGTCCATTGGGTGGTTTTCATTTTTTTTATCATGCTTAATCTTTGCACTTAATCTCTTTGTTGTAATTCCACACTACGAACAAAAGCAATCCAAGATAAATTACTGTAAGTCTGTCAAATTTGGAACTAAGCAATACTATATGAATTGTGCCTCTAAAAAGATGCTCTGCCAATCATATGCCGATGGAACACTTACTAAGGGTTTGGAATATTGTAATGCATGCTTGCCAAAAGTTATTAGTCTGGGTGGTAGCTCAGGACATGTTGAAATTATAAATGAAGCATACAAACAATGCACTAGTAAATTTTCTTAATTATATGCAGCAACAACAAGCACTAAAAAACCCCCACTTTAAAAAGATTTGGAAAAAGGTAAATTGACTTCGTGCGTAATTGCATTATAAAGTCAAAAAAAACAAGAAATTACTTGACTTTTATAAAGATTAAGTTTAAGAATATTTAACTTATAAAATAACTATGATGAAACTTGTAAAACATAAAAACGGATTTTTTATTCACAACAGAAAAGAAACAAAAGAAGATATTTTAAAAGAAATATCTGAGCACCTAGATAAACAATAATTAATAAATAAAAATATGGCTAACGATATATGGGTAGGAACATTAAATGGAAGAACAACTGGCGACATTGAATTAAAGCAAAAAGGCGAATGGAAATTTGCTGACTTTTCATTAGTTGGAAATTATACTGTAAAAGAAGGCAATGATTATATTCAAAAAGCACAATTTATAAAAGTTAAATTGTCTGGTAGAGAAGCAGATTACGCCTCTAAATACATCAAAAAAGGTTCGCCAGTTAGTGTAAGTGGAAAATTTGCACAAGAAGAATGGAAAGATAAAAATGGCAATGAAAAAAAACAATTTGTCTTTATTGCTAGTAATATTCAAAGTTTTTCATTTAAAAAAGATAGCAATTTAAGTGAAAATGACGAAGGTGGCTCTTATTCAAATGAAGTAGACATCTCAGATGATATTCCCTTCTAAAATTTAAAATAAAATCAACTAATAAAAAAAAGATGACAAAATCTGAATTTAAAGAACTTGGAAATTTGGCACTTAAACGCCAAAGGCACTATATGGAGCTAACTGGGCAGATTGACAAAAATGGCAAAATGCTTGTAAATGTAAATTATGTTGAACTCTTGAAGGAGGAGTATAATGAATATATGAAAGCAACAAAAGCAATGGATAAACTTGAAATGGCAGATGCTCTTTGTGATATTCTTGTTTGCGATGCTGGTGTAAAAATTCAATATGATTGCAATGTATATTTTGTTAGACATACTGAAATTGAAGAAATGGTTGAATTTGTAAATTGTGAATTTGATGTTGAAGGTGGATTGAATGAAGTATTTGATAATAACCTTGCAAGGCTTCAATATGATGAAAATGGTAAAGTAATTCTTGATATGATAGAATTTCTTGAAGATGGAACAAAAAATCCAAAATTTGGAAAAGTAAAAAAGAAGGATATAACTCCTAATTTGAAGCAATTTTTTAGAAATTAATTTAATAAAAATTTATGATATATTTGACTCTTATTTTTTACTTTTTATGGTTAATTTTTTTAATTGAAAACATCGATTCGGACTTTTATAATTCATGGCATATTATATGTTGTGGAATATTTTTTGTGATGTTTCTTATTATGTTTGCCATAACAATAGAAAGTGTAGAAAATAAAAAAGCAACTCAACATACTAATTACACAGAATGTATAAAGGCAAATAGCATAAACGCAGTAGATTATAGTTATGCAGATGAAAGAATTAAAAATATACAAAAACTTTGCAATGCAATTTATAACAATTAATTTAATGAAAATAATATATGAAAGGTTTAATAAAAATGCTATTTTATTCATTAACGCTCAATACTTTGCTTACAATACCATGTTTAACACAGCAAACATTAATTGAAAGAAATTTGGTAATAATGTTTGCAACATCTTTGATATGTATAGCTATATTGCGTTTAACAAAAATAAAAAAAATATCATTAGAAAGTGTTGATTTTTTTCAAGGTGTTTGTACGGGATCTGGAGCATTTCTTTTATGGAAATTTTCGTGTATATCTCATCAATATGTATATGAATATTTTTTCTTATTTGTATATTTTATTACAATATTAAAGATAAATAGTCAATTTGATAATGAAAGACTACTTAGAAGTTCACAAAAATAAATAATTTTTATTAAGAAAATATGTCAAATCAAAAAATAAAAGCTACTGCAAAAATAGCTGCAATTTGCTCGATTCCAAATAAAATAGATAGGTATAACTTTAATGGATTTGAGTCAAAATATGGAAATGTTAGTAAATTTTTCTCTAAATTTCTTAGAAAATCAAATGATAAATCACAAAACAAAGCACTAGGATACATAATTCCAACTACTGCAATAATACTAAATGAAATTATTGTGGAAAATGGAACTCATTTTTGTCATAAAGAAATTGAGCAAGAAATAACGACAAAGGAGGAGTTGGAAGTATTTATGAGCTGCATATTTGACGAACCATCAATTATTGATTTTGATATAGAGATAATTACAAATACTAATTTGACAGTTGATTACAAATATTCAAATTTCAGAAAACCACAAAAATAAATAACTATTAAAACAAAAATGAAAAAGATAATAATGATTACATCAGAAGGTAATTGCAAGCCTTGTGATGCACTAAAAAATAGACTTGCAAGCGAAATAAGTGAAGGACTTGTAAAGGTTGTTCGTTCAAGTGATATACCGAATGAAGGAGACTTTAAAGATTATGCAATGATTTATAATATAATTTCAGTTCCTACTGTTATTTTCCTTGACTTTTCAAAAGAAGTTAATAGATTGAGTGGAGCACAATGTAATACGGCAAAACAAGCAATAATAGAATTTTTAAAACAAAAATGAAATATGAAATCAAACTTGATTATTCAAGAGATAGTCTAATAACTAAATTTTCAGATGCAACAACAAAAGATAGATACCGTCTTACAAAGGAAGTGCAAAATGAAGACGGAACTATAACGGAAGTTAAGGAAACACAGCAGGAATTGTATGCAAGATGTTCTTCTGCTTATGCCGACAATGCGGAGCACGCACAACGCATTTACGACTACATTTCACAAATGTGGTTTATGCCTGCTACTCCAATTTTAGCAAATGGTGGATTGCAAGACTCAAAATCATTACCAATTTCTTGCTTTGTCAATGAAGCACAAGATACTATCGAGGGGGTTCTTGGTATAAGAAATGAAAATGGATATTTATCAACAAGCGGAGGCGGAATTGGTTCGTATTTTGGAAATATTAGGCAAAAAAATGAAAAAATTAGCAATCGTGGAGAGGCACTTGGAGTTATACCGCAAATAAAAGTTTTAGATTCAATGACCCTTGCAGACACTCAAAGTGGCATTCGTCGTGGTTCTGCTGCGGTTTATATGCAAGATACTCACCCCGAAATTGAGGAATTTGTTGATATTCGCCGACCAACAGGCGACTCGCATAGGCGTTCACTAAATATACATCACGCAGTTTGTATTTCAGACGAATTTATGGAGGCAGTTCAACAAAATAAAATGTGGGAACTAAAAAGCCCAAAAGATGGAAGAATTGTTGAAGAGGTAAATGCAAGGAACTTGTGGATTAAAATTCTAACAACAAGAATTGAAACAGGGGAGCCATATATATTATATACTGGCAATGTAAATAAAAATAAGTCAAAAGTATATACAGAACTTGAAGAGAGATATGGTCAAAAAGTTAAGACATCGAATTTATGCAACGAAGTGATGCTTCTAACAGGATTTGACCACTTACAAAAAGAACGCACTGCTGTTTGTTGTTTATCGTCTTTGAACTTAGAATATCTTGATGAATGGAAAAATAATGAACTTTTTATTGAAGATGTTGTAAGATTTTTAGATAATGTTTTGCAAGACTTTATTGACCGTGCACCAAACTCAATGGATAAAGCAAAATATTCAGCAATGCGTGAGCGTTCAATTGGACTTGGCGTTATGGGGTTTCACTCTTTTCTTCAAATCAAGAAAGTTCCATTTGAAAGTGTTGCCGCTAAGTCGTGGAATAAAGCCATTTTTAAGCACATTCGTGAAAAATGTGATATTGCTAACGAGAAGCTTGCGAACGAAAAAGGAGCGTGTCCTGACGCATTAGAATTGGGTATTAATCGTAGATTTTCAAATATGCAGGCTCTTGCACCTACGGCTTCAATATCAAATATTTGTGGCGAGTCAAGCCCAGGTATTGAACCTTACGCTGCAAATTCATATACTCAAAAAACTCTTTCTGGCTCATTCATTGTGCGAAATAAATCACTTAAAAAACTTCTCCAAGAAAAAGGATATGACACTGATAAAGTGTGGAGTTCAATTTCTTTGAGAGAAGGTTCTGTTCAACATTTAGACTTCCTTACGCCAGAAGAAAAAGCCGTATTCAAAACTGCAATGGAAATTAACCAAAGTTGGATTATTGAGCACGCCTCAGATAGACAGCCATTTATCGACCAAGGGCAATCAGTTAATCTGTTTTTTGCAGGAAATGTTGAAAAAAAAGTTCTGCATAAAGTGCACTTTGATGCTTGGGAAAAGGGCGTAAAGGGACTTTACTACTGTCGCTCATCTTCAATTCAAAGGGCAGAAAAGTCAGAGGATAAATTCTCAAAAGAGCAAAACACAAAAAATGAAGTAATTAATATACAAGAATATGACGAGTGTCAAGCGTGCCAATAACCAAGTATGCGATAGGATTGGTTGCGAAAGTCAAAAGAAATATGGAGAAGCTTGCTGCTTTCAGCACGCAAAAGATATAACAACTGATAAATCAAACAGTAAGCAACATCAATTTATGATGATTGAGAGAGCAAAAAATGCAATACAATCAATGAAAGAGGCTGATAAATATGGTCATAATCGAATTATTTATAATAAGGCTCACGATATTGACGCATTAAAACTATTTAAGAAGGAGGTAATTAGATTGAAGGTTGCACCAATTGAACAAAAAAATGATATATTTAAAAATGATATAAGTATTTTGCTTAATGAAATTTTATCTGACCAAGAGAGCGGAAGGCAAAAATATGGAATTGCAATGAAGTATGTTGCAACTCTATGTAAAAATGAACCTCAATGTATGTTTTTAGTTGATATATTTGCTAAAAACAATCACAATGTTTATATTTGATTATTATTTTTTCGATCTAATATCAATTAAGGCTTTGATTTTTTCAAAAGAAATGTCGTGGATTGTTACATATATTATGTAAAGAATTGCAAGTATTGTCCATTTGATATTATCTGCAATAATTATCATTGAATACCATTTGGCAATATCGGGATTACTAAGTAACGGTTTTAAGTCTTGTTTTGCAGATATTGTCAACAATGAAGAAAAAATCAATCCGCTTATGATTATTTTTCTTCTTTTATTCCAAAATTTGTTATTTTCGTTATCTGCTTTATTTTCGTTTGACATATTATTTGAAAAAAATGTATGCGTTAAAGTTTCCAATTACGCATACATTATAAAACAACTTTATGAATCATTAACTAGTTGTTAATGTGCATTATATAAATTTGCATTTTTGCAAAAGTCAAGGTTTTTTTTACTCCTCAACATCAACTTCTTTTGAAACCACACTTTCATTTGTTGTTGCACAGTCATCAACATTTTCTTCACTAAGTTCTTCTTCTTGAATATGTGCGTGTGTTTGTGCTGGCATTTCATCTGGCGTTAATATATGAACTGCATTTTGAGTTGATGACATATCATTTGTATATGTTTGTTCTTGCTTTTCAACTAGGTTATGCAAATTCATTACATAGTCTTTGTCTAAGAGTAAATTACACAACATCTCCCCATAATGTAATGCGTTCGCAATATTACTCCAATCTTGCACTTTATTTTGTGCATATTCTTTATATTTTGCCACTTCATTACGTGTGTTTATTATTTTCTGAGCTTCTATTATATTTGACATATTGAGTGGTTAATTAATTTCTTGTTGTTAATTTGCAATTTTGCAAAAATCAAGGTTTTTTGTATAATTCAGCTTCCGCATTTCTGCGTCTTTCCAAGCCTTTTAAAGGCTTTTTGTTTGCGTAAATCCATTTTAAAAACTCACTGCGAACACCAGCAAAATCTTTTGGATTTTTCTTGACAACCTTTAAAAGAGTTGAGCCTCTAAAATTACCTACTCCAACATTAAAAGCAAACGATGTCAATGCGACTATTTGATTTTCGTTGCAAATGTCTCCAACTTCTTTATAAATGCAGTCAAGGAACTGTTTTGTATCTTGTTTCAAAAGGTCGTTGGCTATTTCACTTGTGATAATATCGCCTTTCTTAACGCCCTTTGTGTGTCCGTAGCCTATCGTCCAAACACCAGCAGGGCATTTGTAAGCTTCTAGTTTGCAACCCTCAAATTTGGCAATAAAATTACAAGATTTCTGCAATAGAACATCTTTTGACGGTATTTTAATTTGTTGAATTGTTGGCTCGCTTTGTGCTTCAACCTTTGGCACAATATCTTCATTTAATTCTTCACTTTTTTTTTTGATGCGGAAAATTGCGGAGCATTCCTCTTTTCAAATGAACGCCTCACAAACCAATAAGACATAACCGCAGAAAATTCTGCCAGAACAAGGTCAAAAACTGTCAAGTGGTTTTCCGAAACTTCCACACCTTTTATAATTTTCATCGTTACAACGAAAACAAGAGCAAGAAGAATGTATGTGACTATTGGTCTCAATGTTGCAGTTATGAAGTTTGCAAAATTTCCCCAGTTTGAATTATTTTGCCACAATGATGATGTTTGTGTTACGGCTTCCGCAAAAGCCTTATACTCTTCCGTTTCTGATTTGCACATAGAAGCCTCAGTTTTTGACTTTTCTTGCTCGGTTGAACTTTCCTGTATTTTAAGTTCAGTTTGCGAAATTACAGCTCGTTTATCGGCTAGTGCAATTTCTTTGTCTGCGTTAATTTTTGCAATATTAATTTCTTTTTTTGAATCCTCTTTATGTTCAAGGTAATTTTGAAGTCCACCGAATAATGCACCGCAAAATGTTGAGACTAGTGATGTTATCATATTTTTTCATGAAAAATTTTATTTTTTATTTGAAATTTTGCGTCAAGTATTGCTTGCCTTGTTTTGAATTTTGCCTGCTCCTCACCGAAAAATTTATAACAAGATATTCTTTCATTCGGTAACGATAAGAAAAGAACATAAATTAATCCAAGTTTATCGTCTTTAATCGTTGTTACATAAAGTGAACCAAGTTTGAAGGTTATGCTTCCGTTGTTTTGCTCCTTGATGTATTTTTTGGTTTTATCGTTAAGTGTGGTATTTAGCCTTATATTGGTTGCCTCCCAAGATTTTGTGTGAAAATCTTGTAAAAAAGAACCGTTCCAAGCCTCGGTATTTGTGTTTTTGTCAATAAAAACAACTTCATTTTCCTTAATGTTGTTGTAAAATTCAAAAGTCGAATTGTCAATCGGTCTTGCTCTAAATAGTGAGTTATTTAGACCTTCATTTGAAAATCCAATGTCAGTGTAATACAAAACTTCCTTAAAGTGCAAATATTTTGTGTTTGCGTTGTATTGCGTCCACA
>JACCDP010027065.1_pt1 | contig 96349 bp, 92 predicted proteins | sample 7445841 | NCBI WGS metagenome assembly JACCDP01 (sample SAMN15323441, study PRJNA562643) | freshwater metagenome | isolation source: river surface water | place: USA:Blue River Watershed | collected 2017-08-17
AGATGGAGGACATCAACTCCGAGTTTGGTCAGACCGATGTGGTCTTGGTCTTAGGGGCCAACGACGTCGTAAACCCCGCAGCCCGCACCCCCGGCTCGCCCATCTTTGGGATGCCCATCCTCGAGGCCTACAAAGCCAAGACCGTCATCGTCAACAAACGCTCCATGGCCGCAGGCTACGCGGGCCTTGATAACGACCTCTTTTACATGGACCGCACCATGATGGTCTTCGGAGACGCTAAAAAGGTCGTCGAAGATATGGTCAAAGCAGTGGAGTGATGGGTTGTTTAGCGCCCGACTTTCGTCCTTATATCAGCTTCTCCTTCTCGGGCTTTTTGTTCTTGTTTTATATCGAATTAGTTCTGGCTTTTTTATGCCCTTACCACTGCAAGTGGACGAGGCTCAGTATTTAGGGTGGTCCTATCAACCTGCAGCGGGGTATTACTCTAAGCCCCCATTTATTGCTTGGGTCTTGGGTTTTGGTCGGTGGTCTTGCGAACTCGTAGCGCTCGATAGCGTAGAGGGATGCGCCCGAGCGCTACAGTCGCTCGCGCTTCTGGTCGCCGCAGTTGCTGCGGGCCTGACATCCTTGGTTTTGTTTCAAAGTGAGAAAGCTGGCGTCCTCACGGCTGCACTGCTGCTTTGCTCGCCTTTGTTTGGGTTTTATTCATTGTTTGCGACGACGGACGCCTGGTTATTAATGTGGTGGTCGATTGCGCTTTATTTTTTCGTATTAGCGACTAAGGGCACGAATCCATCCCATACGCTTGCATATTGGCTGGTATGTGGTGCGGCAGTAGGCGTTGGCCTCTTAACGAAGTACTCAATGGGTATTTTTATAATCAGCGCAGTCATATGGCTTGTGATTACCAAGAGATTGTTTAGTATCGGCCCGTGGATTGCCTTAATAGTAGCGACTCTCGTATTTTCACCAAATTTAATTTGGAATTATGAGAATGGGTTCCCGACTTTTACGCATCATATTGAGATCGCGCAATTCGGGGATTCGCAATCGACGCGATGGGAGTTTTCTCGCGGGGTCAAATCACTATTAGAGTTTCTTGCGGCCCAGTTATTAATGCTTGGTCCATTTGTAGTTATTGGATTTTTTGCAGTGCTATTTATAAGGAATAAACCAACTTCGCCAATTTTTGGTGAAGCCCATCGGCTGCTGTGTGTTTTCGCCCTACCAGTTTTCTTTATCATTTGCGTTCAGGCATTTTTGTCCCGTGCCCACGCGAACTGGGCGTCCGTAGCCTACCTCTCAATCACGATTTTTATCGTAGGGTACTGGTTCGTTAGGCCATCCATAACTTCCACTATTAAAGAAAATTGGTTTTTTTCCAGTAGCCTCGCAATTGGTTTTATATGCTCGGTTTTTTTTATTCATGGGCTTAAATTTTTGTACTGGGATCAGAGGGCGCCAACAGTTCGTGCGATTGATAGTCTTCGGGGCTGGAAAGAGGCGGCTTTAGGCCTACACCAAATCGCACAGGAGAAAAATATGCCAATCGTGGCTGAAGATCGGCGGCTACTTGCGGCGCTTTATGGGTATCGAGGCATTCATAACGTTGATATCTATGCCTATGACCCCATGCGCCACCGTAACAATCATTACACTCGGTTTTATGGCGTCGATCAATTAGCGCAGCCGGAGGGGGGTTCCGTTATTTTGGCTTTGGTGGAAGAACAAGAGACGGCTTATTCCGTTGATCGATACTCGCTTGGAATTTTCCCAGTTGGCAACCTCCACAACGCTGTGGTGGCCCGGGTCGTAGCGTCAGACTCGATAAAGTAATGCTTTTGTCAGGCGTCAAGACACCTTTATTAACTTACGCTTAAGCAGAGAAACTGGATCCGCAACCACAGGTTGTCGTTGCGTTCGGATTTTTGATAACGAACTGCGAGCCTTCGAGATCTTCTTTGTAATCGATCTCTGCGCCAACCAAATACTGATAGCTCATACTGTCAATCAAAAGCGTTACCCCATTTTTTTCCATTGCAGTATCGTCTTCATTTACGGCCTCATCAAATGTAAATCCGTACTGAAAGCCGCTGCAGCCGCCGCCCTGGACAAAGACCCGAAGTTTCAATTCAGGGTTACCCTCTTCATCGATCAGCGCTTTTACTTTTGAGGCAGCAGAATCTGTGAAGATCAAAGGAAGGGGCATTTCCAAATTAGTTGTTTCAACGGCAGCGTTCATCTTGCACTCCTTTTAAATTCCATTTACGGCATTACAGGTATATGGGTGAGGCCAGCAGTCTCTGAAAGCCCAAACATAATGTTCATACATTGAACCGCCTGGCCAGACGCACCTTTCACCAGATTATCCTCTACCACTAGGATTACGAGAAGATCACTTTCCGGTGGCCGGTGAACTGCGATTCGTACTAAATTCGATGCCCGAACTGATCGGGTCTCGGGGTGGAACCCCGCGGGAAGCACATCCACAAAGGGTTCTGAGGCAAACCGCTCCTCAAAAAGCTTTTGAAAATCAAACCCCTGAGCATGGCTTAATACCCTTGCATAGAGTGTGGAATGAATCCCCCGAATCATGGGTGTGAGGTGGGGAACGAAGGCGATGCTCAAGTCATTCGCGCCTTGAGCCTTACCCGCGCTAGCCGCAATCGCCTTGAGTCCCTGGCTAATTTCGGGCCAGTGCCTATGGCCTGTAACGGCATAAGCTTTGAAATTATCGCTAGCCTCAGCCATTAAAATCCCGAGCTCTGCTTTTCTGCCTGCGCCACTTACGCCAGATTTGCAGTCTGCAATCAGACTAGTCGTGTCGACTAGTCCGCCGTGTTCTAAGACAGGCAGCAGCCCTAGCTGGATGCTTGTTGGGTAGCAACCCGGCAGGCCGATTAGCCTCGCAGATCGTATCGCTTCGCGATTAACTTCAGGCAAACCGTAAACCGCCTGCGATAAAAGATCTTTACAGGTGTGAGGTGTCTTGTACCAGCGCTCAAACTCTGCTGGGTTTTTAAGTCTGAAGTCTGCGCCTAGGTCGATTACTTTTACGCCCGCATCCAGGAGTACCCGTGCCTGCTCCATGGCGACCCCATGAGGTGTTGCGAAAAACACAACATCACACCCCGTGAGCGGCGCTGTTTTTGGATCAGAAAACTTTAAGTCGACACATCCACGCAGGGAAGGAAATAGTTGCGCGACTGGCAATCCGGCCTCTGTGCGGCTTGTGATGGCAAGAATTTCTGCGTGCGGGTGCTGGGCAAGGAGCCTTAATAGCTCAACGCCCGTGTAGCCTGTCCCGCCAACAATCCCAACTCTCACCATAGGGATCTACCCTTTGATCGACGTATACCAAGTATTACAGAAATAAAAAACCCCTCGTAGAAGCTCTCGGAGGGGTCTGTTGCGGGAGGTAAAACCTTTCAGCTTTGACCCCTGAATGAACAGGAGTCTTCTACCGCTTCGAGAACTGCTTGCGTTTGCGCGCCTTGTGAAGGCCCACCTTCTTACGCTCAACCTCTCGCGCATCTCGGGTGACCAACCCCGCTTTTGAAAGTGCAGGCTTTAGCATGGCATCGTAATCAATCAGGGCGCGAGTTAGGCCATGGCGCACTGCGCCCGCCTGGCCGGATTCTCCCCCACCGTGGACGTTTACCATAATGTCAAAGGTGCTATTGTGATTGGTGAGTACCAGAGGCTGCATCACAATCATCCGGCCTGTCTCGCGCGAGAAATACTTATCTAAAGGCTTACCGTTAACCACAATGTTGCCTTTGCCGTTTTTGATAAACACTCGGGCTACCGAGCTTTTACGCCGACCCGTTCCGTAGTTGTATTCACCGACCATAATATTTCTTCCTAGTGTTTCTTTAACGATTCACATTAAATGGCGAGCGGCTTGGGCTGCTGCGCGCTGTGGGGGTGGCTGTCGCCCGAATAGATTTTAAGTTTCTTGAGCATTGCGTAGCCAAGCGGCCCCTTGGGCAACATTCCCTTTACGGCAATCTCCAGAGCACGACCTGGGAACTTCTCCTGCATCTTGCCGAAGGTTGTCTCAGAGATGCCGCCCGGGTAGCCGGAGTGGCGAAAATACTTCTTGTCATCGGCCTTGTTCCCTGTGACGCGGATTTTGTCTGCATTGACCACCACGATGAAATCACCGGTATCGACATGGGGCGTGAACTCCGCCTTGTGCTTGCCACGCAGGTGGTGGGCTAAAGTCGTTGCAAGCCGGCCTAACACTGCATTCGTGCCGTCGACCAAATACCAATCGTGCTGCGTGGTTTCTGCTTTTGCTGAAAAGGTTTTCATAAAAATTTTGAGAGAAAGAAGCGCAAAGCGCTTGGATAACCGCGTAGTATAGCGCTTTTCAGTTTCGGTTGCAACCCCCCCCGGGGGGAGCTACTACACTCGCGCTCGGGCAAGGGTCCGGTTCGGACGGACAGCCCCAGACAACCTTTTATATCGAACGAGTTCTCTATTGTCGATTATGTTTCGTTCGCTTTACCTTGGGGCTTTAATCAGTTGGGGCAGTTTCGGCCGGGTAGTCGTCGAATTAATTTAGATGAATCTAAGCATCTGAGATCAATGCAGGTCGACTTAAAATTTTTCCGTCGGTTTGCGCAAACAGCCGAAGAGTGGTTGCGTCGCGTGACGAAGAGAGCCTGGACGATTGATACGGTATCTTTCGTGCCCTCAGATCAGAAACGATTTCTGGTTGAGGATGTTGTGAAATTTAAATGGGCTCTTAAATTTCTGAAGCGACGGCTTGTAATGCTTGTTTTGGGCCAAGAAAAAAGGCATTTGACCACCCTCCCTAAAAGACGGTTAAAAATCCTTTGGATTAACAGGTCGGCGCCCAGTATCGGCGACGCATTGATGGATCTTGCCGGGCGAGTGTTACTTCAGGAGCACGAGCTTTACCTCTTCGGTTACCCAAACTATCAACCCCTATTCAAGAACGACCGTTACATTAGGGGATTTTATTCTGAGTTTAAGGACCTTCTCCGAGCCTCGACGCGAATAAAGTTTGATTTGGTAATGCTCGACAGTTTTGCCGTTCGCTCTGTCATTGGAAAATTTTTGGTTGCGCCGAGGGTGCCTCTTGTCTCCCTATATGGTTATTTGAATGGCTTTGAGGTACACCGGACTATTTATAGTTTTTCCCGCATTGCGAAAATTTGCTCCTTTGAGGGGCATTTCGAACCTCGGCCGTTTATCGACCTAAGGCCCCCTGAGTCGTCGGAGATTTCTTTTGGCCTGCCTAGTAATTACTATGCAGTTGTCGTTGGCGCAGAGTGGGAGTTTCGGAATTACCCCCATTGGGAACATGTCATTCGAGCCCTGGGCGATAGTCATGGAATCGTCCTAATTGGGTCGGAAAACGGATCTCGTGAGGCGGCGCGTCTTCAAACTATGTTCCCAGAAATCTTAAATTATGTAGGCAAGCGCACACTATTACAAACCGCCTTTATAGTTCAGAAAGCACAATTTGTTTTGGCCGCAGATGGCGGTCTATGGCACATTGCCTGCTCCCTCGACAAAAGATCGGTTGCGTTGTTCGCAGACTGCGAATTGTTCGACGAGAGAGGTGTTAGGACCGACAGAGCAACCCCAAAATGTCGGTGCATCGCTTTATATGGAGCCAAGAGCGTGTCGGAAATCAGCCCAACAGAGGTCGCAAGAGCAGGCCACCTGTTGTTAGAAAGATACAAAAACTGTTAATTACGACGATTCCTGCCGCAAGCGGTTGATTGCAGTGGCTTGACTCGGGGATACTTAACGCGAGTGTTTTATTGCTCGAACTGACGTTAATTTCTAGGAGATTTTTATGAAGAAGCATTTATTGGCGATTGCGGTCGCCTCCGCTGTGGCAGCACCGGCCCTAGCTCAGAACGTAACCATTTCTGGACGGATGGCCGCATCTGTAGTTCAAGAGAAGTACACGGGGATCGGTCAAAATCAAAGAGTGGTAGAAGACCCGAACTCACGGGTCATTTTTAGTGTTACCGAAGATCTTGGCGGCGGACTTAAGTTTGCTGGTCAAATTGATATGCGGCTCTCGAATGACGCGAACGGCGTTACTGAGAATGCGTCAGGCAATAACTTCGCTTCGCTGTCCGGCAATTTTGGTCGCGTCCTAATCGGAAAGCACGACATGCATTACAACGAGATCAAGGATTTGAACGCTGGCTACGCAACAGATGATGGTGCTACTTACCGCGCAATGCTCATAGACGTGCCCACAGGCGCTGCGACCGCGCCGACGCGTGTTGGTGGTACCAGGGTCCAGAACTTGGTGCGTTATGACTCCCCAACTATTTCGGGCTTTAACGCCACCCTAGGTTTCTCAACTAACCCGGGGGCTGATGAAGTAGCTAAAGTCGCTTCTGCCGCTGGCCTCACTCACGGTCCGAACAACGATCAGGGTCAGGCGACAATGACTATTGGTCGTTACAATGCGGGGCCATTGAGTGCATATTTTTCAATGTACAGGAGTAAAGCTGACCAATCAAACATTACGCTAAAGAGCAATCTGTTCGGGGGCTCCTATGATCTCGGCAACGGATTCAAGGTTGCGGTAAATGCAGGAGAGACTTCATCCCAAGCAGGCGTTGCCGCAAAGTTTGAAAAGTCTGGGTTGTCAGTTCCCGTGTCGTACACGATGGGTAATAACGAGTTTGTCTTTACCTACGGATCGACCGATGCAGCTACTGGGTTAACCGCTTCAAGTGCGAAGATGACTAACTTGACGTTAAACCATTATCTGAGCAAGCGTACAACGCTTGCGGTGTCCTACACAACGCTCACGAACGAGTCCGGAGTGGCGTACGGCATAAACGGTACGGCTCAAACTAACGCAACGGCAGGGGCTGATGGTAGTGCTATCGCCCTAGGTATTCGTCATAACTTCTAAAGCTTAGGCTTGAGAGTGAAAAAGGCCAGCAATGCTGGCCTTTTTCACAACTAAAGCGAACGAAAAATGACGCTGCTTTCTCGACAAATAATTTACAAAATACACCAACCGCGTCGTTAATGCTTTTGGCCCAGAAGAGTTCGCAGTCGGTTCAGCTTTGTAGCTATCTAGATATGCGGACCTGCCCAAGGGCGTTTAAGGTGATGGTTTTATCGGGGCACGAATAATCTACTTCCGGTGAACTGCGTTAATCACGAGCCGACGGCTGATAGAGATCGCCGCGCCACATAATCTCGAAGGGCTTATCCAACCGTTCGTGGTTGTGATCTTGGCGAAAAACTTCGAAACCTATCTTGCTATTGAAAAAAGTGTGTGTAAGCGGCCTGGCCGTGGCCTGATTAACCGTTAGATGCAAGCGCCCTACCTGCCTTTTTCGAAGCCTGCCGGGATGGATGCGATGCATATTGATGCCTAGGTAGCCCCCATACAGTTAGCCACCCACGGATCGCCATAGAACTGGCAAGGCGCACCCCTTTATGGACCGTATTCCGGCGGGCAGCCCGCGCTCGTTCAATCGGAGGCAAAAGACGGCCAAACCCACACCCTCTTGAGTACTAGACCGTGGTGATCTAAGACCGCGTGCACCGTGCATCTTGACTGGGCGACTCACGCGTGAGAAGTGAGCTGTCAATCTCCCGCGGATCTTCGGAGCCCCCCGAGCGGAGCCTCCCTTTCAACCTACTAAATCGGTCCTTAATTACGGCAGCTTATTAGCCAATCGAAAGGGTCAGCGTAAAGGCTTGCGGAACGGCCTGCGTAAACGAGCCTTGAAACACCTTGGCCTGTTGGCTTAAAGCAGATCGACGATCTTGCGACCCGTGACCTGCAAGATTCATAACTCCCGGCATAAGTACGCAATCTAAAACCGATTATTATTAGGCTCTACACCGATACCGTTCCTAATTCCCATTAAATTCTCATGTCGTGTCATAGCAAGCTCTCTACGCGCGCTAAAAATGTCCACAATTTCTCCGGTAAAGCCTGTATGATATGTCCCCATATCTGCATAGCATTGAGCAAAATTGCACTCGTGTTTGAGACAATTGCACAGGTTAACTTGGGTCGATGTACGTCCTGTGCCACCATTTTTGGGAACGTCCACACATGACAGGAGCCCATTTTCTAGAGGAAGTTATGACACTTCGCGAATTCCTTTCGGGGAAAGTTAAATTTTGGAAATCGCTTCTTCGCAAAAGTTTACTGCAGCACTTTGGCAGTTACGCTCACGCCATCTTGATAAAAACAGATGAAGGATTTATGGCAGTTGACCCTGCCGACGGCTATGTCAGTCGACAATTGCTCCGAACAGGGAAATACAACCCTGACGAGCTTAAAGATCTTAAGTCACTAATACAACCATCTGACCGAGTTTTGATAGTTGGTGGGCACATTGGAGCGATCACAATACCGATTGCAAAAGTCTGTAATTCTATTGATGTCATTGAGGCAAACCCACGGAACGCCGATCTGCTCGACCTTAACCTCAAATTGAATAATATTCAAAACGTAAAAATTCATGAATGGGCGGCATCCGATAAGGAGGGTGAACTTCAATTTTTAACAAATACAGAAAATACTGGGGGTTCAAAGCGACTTCCAAAACACAGGTTGTCAGTTTATCTATTTGATAGACCAGAAATAATTACGGTAAACACTAATCTGATTGACAAAAAGTTTCAAAACAGCTTTGATTTTATTCTGATGGACATAGAGGGGTCTGAATATTTTGCTATCAAGGGTGCTGCTAATAAAATTAGTAGAGCAAGAGTCTTTACTTTTGAGTTTCGTCCCCATCACTTAAGAGATATCGCAGCAGTATCTCTTGACGAATTCTTGAATGTGATCCCGCTATCCAGTTTTAATCGCGCACTTTTACCTAGACAAGGCCTGAATATAGATATTTCTGAACTTAAGTCGGCTCTTGCCGTAATGATTCAAAAAGATGAGTATGAAGATGGTGTTACGTTACTGAAGTAAATTCTTATCATTTGGCTCATCCCCGAATCGCTACTAATTTCATAGATACGAACCTGCAGCATAAACAGCTCACCAAACTGAACTGGAGAAAACCCATTGTGTTGGTTATGTCGCCGGATCGGATTACAAAACATACCGATGTGTCGAATACGTCAGCCCGGGCCTCAGAAGCTGAATGGCCCTCTAAACACCATGATTGCATCATACAAAATCTCCTGTCGTTACATACTGCCAAACAACAGAAAATTCTGTACCTCTAGTGTCTTGGTCTAGGAGGAGACTACATTCCGCATCCCCAGTATCTCAATCTGACAGGAAACAACATTTTAAATACCTCAGCGATGTGTAAACCTTCGCTCAATGAATCGATATGTAAATGTGCTGACCAGGAATGTAACAGCCAAGACAACCGCGAAATATAACAAATCTAATAAAAGCCCATAGCGATTCTTCTCAAGCGTTGACAGAGCGATCACCGCAACCACAATGATCAACGAATGGCTGAGATAGATCGAGTAACTAATTTTACCAAGGAATAAACCAAATGATGGTACTTTTTTGACGTTAAGAGCAAAGATAAAAAAAATTATGGCGATAGCTCCTGCGAAACTTGAGAATTTTGGAGCAAGGGTGAACGACTCTAATTGAATAAATTTATATAATCGAAAAATGAATTCATGGCAGAAAAAAAGATACATGGTGAACGTTCCGATTTTACCAAGCCTTTGCTCTTTCCATAGCCGCAATAAAGATCCCAAGAAGATGAAACTAAGCATTCCGAGAATCTTACTTAATTCGTGAATCGCAAAAAATTCGTGCGATACGGTTCTTAAGGCTTCCGCTGTGCTTGTGAGTGTAATTATCAGCACAGCAATAAGTTGTGGCGTTCTCAAACACGGTGTCCAAGGAACAACGGATGCAACGATAATATAGAAAAAAACCTCGATTTGGAGAGTCCAAAAAACATCTGAAACGAACTCGCGACCAAAGAAATTTGGGACCATTAATAGATTTAAGATGAATTGACTATAGCTCGTTGACTGATGATAACCGTAGATCTGAAAGACGCAGCCGACTACCACTGAAACAAAAAATAGCGGATAAATTCTCAGAAATCTTTTTTTCAAAAACTGTTTCTGCGAACTAAAACCATGTTTCCCAATCGTAAAAGGGATGAGGTACCCGCTAATAAGAAAAAATATCATTACACCAATCTTGCCAAGATCTAAATCCCAGGCGAGTGCATAGAAAATTGTACTTTTAAAATTTCCCCCGGCCTCTTGAGCTCCCCAACTGAGGAACATGTGATGCACCAAAACCAAAAGCGCCGAAATGGCGCGTAGAAGCTCAAGCGATATAATCAAATCACTACGCATTGGCATATATTAAGGACTATTAAAAGGTGCATTAATAGACCCCCTAAAGGAGTCTTACTAAATCGTTACGATCTGTACAGGTTTAATGATTCCGAGGTTCCTCACTAAGATCAATATGATCTGGCGCAAGATTGGCGAGATGGCGCGCATGAATCACTTTATAAGAGGTTTCGAGATTCCTTGTAAATTGCAAAGTATCAAACAGTGAACTCGCCCGTTTGCTGTGGAGGAGTCTTCTCTTCAATTCTCTTAGATCCTCAGGATCAACGGCAAGCCGTGTCGCAATGGCTATGTATTCTTCTGCTGAATGCGCAATGAGTCGGGACAATCCTACACCCGTCATGAGAGATGCGGCCATACGCCCTGCAAACGACTGTCCAAGAAGCGTCAGGACAGGACAGCCCATCCAAAGCGCATCACTCACAGTCGTTCCCCCATTATAAGGTAGCGTATCGAGAAAGAGGTCTGCCTGCAGATATTGTGCTAGATAATCTTCGGGGGGGATTCTTGTACTAAACACGAGACGATCAGATGAGACTCCGTGGTCGTTTGCTCTAGCTAATAGATTTTCCTTTACCCACTGATTATCTGCATACAACCAAAGTATGGCGTCGGGTACCCCTTGAAGAATTTGCATCCAACACGAAAATGTTGAAGGCGTAATTTTCCAGCTCGTGTTAAAGCAGCAAAAAACAAACGCGTCGGCTGGTAAAGAAAAATCAGCTCGGCGGTTCCTACGCACGGGTACAGGTCTTTCGAGGGGATTAGATTGAAATTGATGAGGCATATAAATTATCTTTTCGGAAAAATAATGATAATTAGACTCTGTGACTGTTACCCGATCCCCAATAAAATAGTCCATAAAAGATGCACCGAGTGTCCCCGGGTATCCAAGATAACCAACTTGAATTGGGGCAACCCTGTCAGAAAAAATTTGTGTCCGAGCACCCTTCGTATAGCCTCCCAAGTCAACGGCAATATGAATATCTAAACTTCTTGTTAACTCGATGATCTTTAGGTCAGATAGATCATGTATATCAATAAATTCATCAAACGAATCTTTTAGAAAGTTACGAGTCATGTCCCGGAAATGATGTCCGTACGAAAAAGCATAAATCACAAAATCGCTTCGGTTATGGGACTTAAACACATCGGCCATAAGGTATGTAACGGGATGAAAATCAAAGTCCATTGAAAAGTACCCGACATGGATTTTACTCTGACTCCGGGGTCTTCTAATTTCGCAAGTTGGATTTGACGACGAGTATCTTGCGTTTGCATAGATTTCTGCAGCTCGGTGCTGCAACGCAGGCGAATCAAATAATCCTAGGATAGAAAAAGGAGTTGCAGCTTTCTGGCCCAACTCAATTCTCCTTCGCAAATCACAAAGCTTAGAATCTAGTGCGGTCCAGTCGCAGATTTTCATCTGAGCGTGAATTAAAGTACCGAAAAGAAAATCTAAGTCGGGTTCTATTTCAAACGCCTGCTGGTAGTGCCTAAGCGCCTCGTCTAGGAGCCCTAATTCGTTAAGGGTAAACGCTTGACCACACCATGCCTCCGCGTAGTTTGGCCTGATTTCAATCGCACGCTTATAGCTAATAAGTGCGTCTTCATAGCGCTGCAAGTTAGTAAGAGCGTCCCCTAGGCTACACCATGCCTCAGCGAAGCTTGGCTTGATTTCTATTGCACGCTCATAGCGTATGAGAGCTTCCTCACAACGCCTCATGCTACAAAGAGCGACACCTTGGTTGCGCCAAGCTTCGGCATATTCTGAATGCAGCTGAATTGCCAAACATGTGTGCCGAAAAGCTTCCTGAATATCTTTTAGCTTGATCAAGCAGACCGACAAATTATTATGCGCTTCTGGAAAATTTGGCTGCAGTGAAATAGTTTTCTTAAAATATAGCCTTGCGCTCTCAAAGTCTTCAAGATCATAAAGCGTATTGGCTAGGTTGTAAGTATATTGCGGATTCGAAGGCTGAATACTCAATGCGGTCTTGTAACTAAATTTGGCGTCTTCGAAATTCTTTAAATGCTTTTGGGAATTACCAAGATTGGTCCATGCGCCATCATTTTTGACATCTAGTTCGATGGCTGAGGTACAGGCGTGAGCCGCCCCCGGATAGTCGCCAACAATATTTAGACAGTAGCCAAGGTTAGAAAAGACGTGGGACTGCCTGCTATTTGCCTCTATACTTTTGCGAATCCAGCGTATGGCCTCCTCAACTTTCCCTCTTTGGAGCTCTATAAGACCAAGGTGGTGCAGTGTATCGGCGTGTTTCGGATATTTCTTTAATATTTGCAGGAATCCAGCAGTGGCTGCTTGGGTATCTCCTTCAATTTGGCGCTGGAGAGCCTTTTCAAATTCATAATTAACAGACACTTCAAGGCTCCATTCAGCACAGACTATGAAGAAAATTTGGAAAACTCATACTCACGAATTACTTTCGACGGTGTTGCGATAAAAGTTGATCTCTGCGGGCAAGAAAAGCTACACCTCCACCAGCATCTCGCGCTTCATATTAAGATGAAGTGTAACTACGTTAATATAATTTGAGCCGGTAAAGGCTGCCCTATCCCACGGTAACTTTTTGTTCATCTAATGCTCCATTATTTGCGTTGCTATACTTGGAAATTAATTCAGTTACCAATTCGCCCCATAAAAACTTCTTTTGCCAAACAACTTATAGAATCATACAAAACTAGTAACTGGTTACAAATGGAGAATTAAGTGAACCAATAAGAACTTCGATTAATATATATTTAATGATTCCCATAATTTAGAGTGCATATAAATCTTTTTAGTATCTATTAAATTAAAAAAACTAAGTTAACTCAATCTGTGAAGATAGCAAAACAAATTAAATTGACTTTCAAGGCTTTTCTCTTAGTAAAACTAAGTAAAAGGAAGGCAACTTGTTGGCAGGGTGTTCAGTTTAATAGGATTTTAATACTACGATACGATCGCATCGGCGATATGGTCGTAACGACCCCTTTGATTAGGGAGCTGCGCAGATTTTATCCTAGCGCTCAGATTGATGTACTTGCAACCGTAAAAAACTCAGCGGTTCTGACTCATAACCAGTTCGTGTCAACGATATTGATCTACCCCGAAACAGTATTTGGGAAGTGTTTCACGCTTTTGCGGGCCCGGGGCGCCTATGAGCTCATTATTGATCTAAACCACAGCTTAGTTTGGCAGTCTATTTTTGAGCTAAGGCTCTTGAAGCCTAAGGTAATTATTGCCCCAAAAAAAGGGGCTAGATACGGCGTTGATCCAAAGACCCTTGGCTTGTACGACAGGCTATCTGAGGAATCGGTTGAAAGGCCGCTGGCACGTGTATATCTGGACTTGTTAAAATTGTTAGGTAAAGGGGATACATCTGCATTGTCAGTCAGTTATGATGTTCCTGTCGGTTATCACAGTCGACTATATGCATCGAGATCTTGCGGGACCCTTTTAGCGCCGTTTTATGGGGTGAATCTATCGGGCGGTCGGGCATCGATGTCACTAACAGATGCCGATTTGGTTCTTATTGTAGCAGCGATATTTCAGAACGCGCCTTGCGGTACCGTTTTGCTTTTCTCGGACCCTAATTCATACAAGAGGGTGCAAACAATATACGGACGTTACTTTTTGGGTAATCATAGAGTGTCCCTGCTCGAACCTACTAAATGCGTAATAGACGCTGTAGCGATCATCGAACGCCTTAGTATCCTCGTAACACCAGACACTTCCCTTGTACATTTCGCTTGCGCAAAGAATATTCCATTAGTCGCAATCTATGCAAACGAACCCGCCCTTTTTACACAATGGCAACCCGTATCGGACGCCCCGTGGCGAGCTTGTTTTTCAAAAAGTAATAAATCACTAGATGGTTATCGTGTCGAAGATGTAATTTCTTATATTAATCAACTCATGAATCGGCAATCCCCCCGTAGGCTAACTGGGGTTGGAAGTGGAGTTTTCTCGATACGAGCGGGTTCTACAGATGAAGAAGTCTAGATTTACCGATAGTCAGATTGCTGAGGCATTAAAGCGGGTCGAAGCTGGCCTTTCGGTCCTGAAATTATGCCGGAGAGGGGGTCAGTCTCCGCAGCCTGTATCAGTGAATTAAGTGTTACTCAGACTGCAACTAGTTAGGATGAAATTTCATACCCTGCTTTTTAACAATGATTAACAAGTTTGCCGAAAATATTCCGGCAGACTGTGGTGAAAAGATTATCCGCACGATCTTTTCCAGTAGCAACTGCAAAAACCGGCGTAGCAAACGGGTCGGAACCTTAAAGAATTCACCTTCAAAAAAAGGATATACATCCCAGCCTGAATTCTCTATAACGAGTTGGGTCTGCGTAATCCAGTATTCCATCTTAGATGTCGTAACAATAGTCGAATGCGTTGGGTCACCATGCTGATTATTTAAGCCTAATGGGCTAGCACCATTTGGGCTTCGAATAACTAAGCGCCCCCCAATCTCTAGCCTATCAGAAACATACCCGAGGACCTCGATTATTTGGTCTTCTGATAAATGTTCCAGAACGTCGAACATAAAAACTATATCGAACCGAGACTCATGGGGTATACAATTTATGTCTGTAAAAGCTAAAATACCCATCGCTTTTGCACGGCTAGCTAATTCCACTTCCTTATCAATGCCAACGTACTCAATTTGGTGCGCTAAACACCAAGCTAAAAAGTTTCCATTACCAAAGCCTACCTCTAACACCTTAACTGAGCGTGCATTCTGACAGCCGTCCAAATGCCTGTTGAAAAGCTTTTTAAAGTAATAGTGTTCCGACGCGTTGTAAAAACCAAAAGCGTGTGAACGCCAATTCTTCCAAGTGAGATAATTCACAATCTTAGCGCTCTCCGCCGCAGCAGTTCAACAGCAATAACTGTACCAAGAATAATAATGAATAGATGTCCCTCTGCGAGATCCCATATGTAACTATTAACGACAGCTCCTGACCAAAACAAAACGACTATGACAGACAATGAAAACGCTTTAGAGGCAATTACGGGGCGGCGGGCGCTTCTCCATGCATACTTAATCGCTATAAGCCCAACCAATACAAAAAATCCTAATCCGATCAATCCACCTTGAACCAATAGATTAATATATTCAGAGTGTGGCTGAGCACGGCTACTTTGCAAATCAGCATTTTCATTGGGAAGTCTGGAGTAGGCTTCAGCAAATGAGCCGACTCCATGCCCTATAAAAGGGCTTTCACTGAATACTTTTAAGCCTGCAACATAAAATTGTAATCGCGTGCCTTGATCAGTATTGAGGTCTACACCAGAAGTGTACTTTTCAATACTCTCTATTGCCTGAGCGGTTCTTTTTGAAAGGTTCGGGCTAAAACTCCAAAAAAACGAGAATATTGCTATTGAAAAAAATACAACAATAAGCGCACCTCTAATTCGATGTAAGAGTATGAGTAATATTACTGCTGAGACGGCTGCTATAGCCGCTAATAGGTAACCAGTTCTGCCTTGTAAGAGGCCTAAGCTAGAGATTAACGTAAGCGTGCAGACCAGTATCCAGCCCGTGCGGGCATAGCGGCCTTTTGAAGCAAACGCGAACCCGAGGCTAAGACAGGCTGACATTACTTGAAATGCACCTTGTGTAATGTGATTTCTACCGATAGTTGGGTTTGATGCGCTACCAACAACGAAAATTCCGTTATCGGGGGGGCGCCACTGATCAACCCCGAGCCAAACCAAACACGCTAAAAATGCGAGAACTCCATTACAAATCGTAAACGCCCCAAGCGGATACCATATGTGATTCGGGCGCTGTAAAAAAACGATGAGAAAGAATATCGCAAATAATAGTTTGCGATACTTTGACCATCCCTCAATAAGTTCTGGTAGAGGTGCAACTGTCCACAAAACTGATACGGTTAGAAATAGCCAAAGTCCAAACAATACTTTAACTAAAGCGTCACTAAAGATAGGGCGTAAGTTGTCGCTATTAACTAAAATGATTGCGGAAAAAACCGCGAAATAGGAAAAAACTTGAGTAAGAGCCGAAGAAAATGGCAAACAAAACGCCATTGCAGTCCAGCAAACACTAGAGAAGTTGGCGGCACGCGTCTGCGTCAAAAGGTTTCTCATAGGTTTTGATTAGACAAGATTTACCGTCCGATTAATCGGGAATGCGGAAAGTTGCTTGTGGGTGATGATGATCGTAGTTCTTCCCTTTATCAGACGTGAAAGACCGTCAATAACGGCATCTTCGCTTTCCTGGTCAAGAGCACTTGTTGGCTCATCAAGCAGCAGAATCGGTGCATCTTTTAAAAATGCCCTTGCAATTGCAATTCTCTGGCGCTGGCCGCCCGAGAGAGAACCACCAAGGCTACCCAACTTAGTTTCTAAGCCCTCAGGTAGGTCTTTTATGAATTTCCAGGCGTTCGCGTACTTTGCTGCCTCAATTATGGCATCCGTGGTAGCCGCACCATCTCCAATCGCGATATTCTCCCGAATAGAGCCCTCAAATAAGAAAATATGTTGGCTAACAAGACTGAGCTTATCTCTAAGCAAAACAATCGGCCATTTGCTTAGTGGCTCTCCATCCACATAAATCTCGCCGCTAGATGGACTGACAAATCCCGCAAGTAGATGAATAACTGTAGTTTTTCCTGAGCCCGATGGACCAACAACTGCAATGGATTCCCCTGAAGCGATTCGAAGATTGAAGTTTTCTAACACTGGGGCGGCTGATCCAGTGTAGTGAAAATTCACATTTCGAAACTCAATTTCGCCCTCTACAGATCTATCGATCTTGGGCCTGAAAGCATGCTCTGTACCGAAGCTATTTTTTTCTCCACGTAGATCCATTAGCCCAAAAATTGATTGGGCCCCTGCTAGACCGCGCTGAAGCGCTGCATTTACGTTTGTTAGCCTCCGTACGGGTTCAAAAATCATCGACATGGCTGTCACAAATGCAACAAAAGCTCCGGGACTAAGGAGATTGCTTGCGCTCATCGTTGAGGCAATATAGATTACAAGTGCAACTGTTGAAGCAGCAAGAATTTGAACTAAAGGAACGTTAAGTGATTGAATTCTTACAATGCGCATCTGCTCACGGCGCAAACGGAGATTTGTATCAGCAAACCGACTCTCTTGATATTTTTGACTATTGAAGATTTTTATCTCCCTAAGTCCCAGAAGTGCTTCTGTGACGAAGGACGATAAAGCGCCCATCATGACTTGCAAGCGTTGATTAGACTCCCGAATATTTGCAGCGGCGTATTTCAGTAACATTGCAACTATTGGAGCTGCAAGAAGGACGACAAGGGTGAGTATCCAAGATGTATAGAGCAAAAACCCAATTAGTCCCAGAATAACCAAAGTGTCCCTGATGAGTATAATCCACGCGCTCGCCACTGCGTCTCCAACCATAGCAGTGTCGTACGTGATTTTTGAAAGCATTTTACCGCTCCCCTCCTGTTCATGGACTACCATCGGCAGATCAAGTTGTTTGGCGAAAACTTTTTGACGGATGTCTTCCATAGTCCTTTGTGCTACATACTGGCTAGCGACATTTGCAATATATTCTGCAATACCTTTTCCAAGAAACGCCAGAAAGATCAGTAAAGGTATTACCCAAATACTCTGCGCGTCCTTCTCGATTAGGCTCTTGTCGATTAGCGGCTGCATCAAAGCGGGAATTGTTGGTTCTAGAGCGGCTGTACAAAGCATTGCACAAACAGATACAGCAGCCGCCTTCCAGTAGGGCTTCGCGTAATGTAATAACTTCAGATAAAGAAATGAATCAGACCTCAAAGTCTCTACTCTCTTCGAAGAATTGAATCAACGAAAAAGCTGATCAGACCTGTGGGCTTGAAGTCTCTCTCCATCTGTTCCCGATCGTACTTAGTATCTACCCACTCAATAAACGGTTGATTTGGTTCACGCGTAGCTAAATATTGATCAAAAAAGTAATCCAAAATCCCGGTTCTTGCACTGCGAAAATGCCCAAACCGCCAATGCAACTCTTTTTTGGCTATTTCGATGGGCTCGCCCAATCGAAAATGGCGATATAAGACTGCGAATATTCCAGCGCGATCTGCACCAGATTTACAGTGTACAAGCGTTGGTAAGGATATTGTCTCGATAATGTGTTTCAGCTCGTGAATACGCTCTCGTGTTGGTACCCCTCGGGAGTGTACCTGTGTGTTGATTAATATAAGGCTGAGCTGTCGACAAGTTTGTTGCTCTAGGCGGTACCAACCTAGTTGTGGATTTGTTCCTCTAAGATTAATAACCGTTCTAATTCCGTATTTCAGCTGGTATTTTCGAAGTTTAGATGGGCTTGGCTGATTAGCGCGATAGAGTGGACCAGGTAAGTAAGCTAGGTTTTTATAAATTGCCCTAAGAAGCCCATGATCGATAACATGTAGCTGAATATATGCTAAGGCTCTTCGCCAACCGAAAAGATCGGAGGGATTTTGCTTTCTCAGGGCCGACTCATAACGAATGAAAGTGCCTTTTGCGATGTACCACGCTAACTGAAGCCCCCTGAGTCCGTCGAGAAATCCCAGACGGAGAATTAAGTTTCGAAAAAGTGACCATGACGAGTGAGTCCAAGGTGCAATACTTGACCATTGTTTCTTGACCGCAAGTCTCTGTGCTGACGCCAGATTATAGTGCCACATTTTTCTCTTGGCATCGGAAAGTGCCCTTACAGGAAAGTGATGTAGTATGCCGCGTAGTGTCTGTTGACGGCCGGAGACCATCAGACGTTCATGAACAAGGCTATCGGTAAACGAACCTTCCCTGCGCCGGAAAAATCTTAAGACTTTATCATTTCGCCAATCTCCAAAGCGTATTTCTTTATCGATAAATATTGAAGAGCGCCTTATCCAATAGCCGGACCAACAATCTTTCTGGGCGCTTTCCAAAGCGATTGACTTGATCTCACCGGCTAAAGTTGGACTTAGCCATTCATCTGCATCGAGACTCAGAACCCATTCCTTAGTCGCATAGCTCAAGGCAAGATTCTTCTGAGGACCAAAACCTAGCCAACGCCCCGCCTGTATGAATGTTGCGTTATGGCGCCTTGCGATACTTTCTGTTTCATCCGAGCTGACAGAGTCAAGAACAATTACTTCGTCTGCAAAAGAAACCGAACCGAGCGCACGGTCTAGAAATCTCTCTTCATTTTTAGTTATGATGATAACGCTTAGACTCATTAATCGCTCTAAAGATACTGAACTATTCCGTTTTTAGCTCTTGCAGGCCGCGACCAAGCAGCGGTTAAATGCGCCTTATTTTGTTTCAGTGCATCACGGCTATAGTCGGGGTGCCATAGATGTAGGACATTTGTTGCATGCCGCCCATTGAGAATTCTCACCCCTAACCGCAAGAGTCGTATGGCTAAATCGGAATCTTCAAAACCCCACCCGATATAGTCTTCATCGAAGCCGTTTATCATGAGGAAGTCTTTGCTCCAGAGTGAAACATTACAAGTTCGAAATTTATCCCATCTTTGAGACTGCTGGCGCCGCCATCGAATACCTGGGAGGGATATGAGCGGCAGAACCCGGTTAACCTGGCCAAGGAGTCTCCACTTCATTATGCTGGGTAAATTAATTTTTCTAACGTAAATCTCTTCAGAGGGGTTTGGGGGGGACTTTTCAAGAATTTCCGTTAAATCCTTGTTCAGCAAGGCACGACCACCGGCAATGCACCAGCCCTCGCCGGATTCGGCAAGTAGTTGAGCGTGCCTCGCTACAAAATCTGGCAGAGGAATACAGTCGCCATCAAGGAAGATAATCTGACCGTTTGCAAAGACATTCTCTTTTAGGCACGCTGCGACCCCCTTGTTTCGAATCTGTCCTGCTCGAAACCCGACGTCCGGCTGCCAGATGTGCCGAATGAGAGGAAGAGCTCCGAGTCGGGTTTTTTGAATGGACTTAACTACATCTGCTGTCTCGGCATTAGATCCATCATCCGCAATTACAATCAAGGCCGGAGTAAGCGTCTGATTGAGGATGCCAGCTAATACCCATCGGAGCGCATTAGGTCGGTTGTAAGTTGTAATTACAACTGTTATTTTTTGGTTAATCATTCGTGATCAGACGAAAGTGTTTTCTGCTTAAATCTATCCCCAACGCCCTTTCAAGCTGCATTCCTAGGCGATGACGCCAGTCTCTGCGAGTTGGCGAGTATTGTGGATCCGGCAGAAAACTAAAGTCAGCCCTGCTATCGAGCCAGAGTTTCATAACCCCGGGGTGCTCGCCAATGAACGGGGCTATTGCTTTCGGATCAATTTGATAGCGCAGAAGCGATCTAGGAGTTTTGTTCCAGTAGCGCTCTACCGCCTCTTGTTTTCTATTCATCGCATCTAGGGCCCGCACATGACCATAGTGATATATCGTAGCTTTCGCAAGGGCAGCTCGTGGCCAGCGCATTCGTTGGTTATTGACAACAACGTTCCAGAAAAGTCCGTCACAAGCAACTGCACGAACTGAATTCTTAATTGCGCGAGGGGCGCGTCGATACCATCCGGGAGATACCGCGCGGTAGCGCGGTGAGCCAAAAAAATGGATATAATCAAAAACTAGCGCTTCAATAGCTCTATTTGAAAGATGTCGTTGCATAGAGCATCTAATTGAATCGAGATCTCTCTCATGAAGAATTTCATCCGCTTCTAGATAAAATGCCCAGTCACCGTTACATTGGGACTGAGCAAGCATTTTTTGCTGACCATACACAAAACCCGCTGTACGCATTTGCTCATTCCAGAGCACTGGAATGAGTTTTATTTTGGGCTCGTTTAAAGACTCGATTGCTATGCGCGTTGCATTTTCCTCGTCCTTATCAGATGGCCCTAGTGCAATAATAAACTCGTCAGCCAGAGGAAGTGCCGATCGAATGCTCTCTAAAAACGGATATCCTAGCTTCACTCCGTTTCTGATGAAGGTGAAAAGAGAGATTTTCATTGAATGGGGCTACTTAAATCCAAATGAGAAATAACCGATTGGAATACATCCAAACTGGAGAGGTTATCTAGGCATGCTGAATGGCTTTCAAATCTATTTAGACAGCCGGATTTTCTACAAGGAACACAGTCTCCCGGGCCCTGAACAATACATACGTTGGCACTGCTTTGCACCCGTAATCCCGAATGAGTTTTATCCCCGATTCGCTGCCATGGTTGGGTTCCTGAAAACCTCACGGGCCACGGCCCGTAGTTTGTTGGTGGCGTTGGCCCAAAAAGAGCGACAGTCTTCGTACCACATGCTGCCGCTAGGTGCGTAACAGATGTATCAACTCCAATATATGCCGTCGCTAGCGCGAGAAGAGATCCAGTCTGAGCAAGCGAGAGTTGGCCTGTCAAATCTAGCAGCGAGGATTTCTTGACCTCTTGTGTTTCTAGATTAAGTAGGGCCATGTATATATCCGCGTTTAGCTCTTTATCTTGTAAAGAGTTCGAACCTGTGAGAATTACTTGAAAATTGTATTTGTTAATCCGCGAGATTAAATCTGCCCAGTTTGAGACTGGCCAGCGTTTAAAGCGCCATCTGGGCGTCGCGTGTATCACAATATAACGCGATTGAATGTCGGAGCGAATTGACTGCGGAATTGGCTGGATTGACGGAGTTACTACTTCTAGTCTGCGAGTTTTGATTGGATCATAGCCTTCAAGCAGGTTAAATCGCTCGCTTACGACATGCTGAGTTTGATAATTAAGCGTTATGGTTCGGCGGCATACAAGTCGTTTCCACCAATTATGGAGAGGATTTTCAGGAATTATTCCGATTCGATGTCTAGCAGCAATAAATCCATAAATATGCGCTCGGTCGCTTGGTTGGCTCACTATCGACAGGTCATAGCGTCGAAAAATTTTTTTGAGCAGGGTGCAGTATTCCGGCCACCTCGGATGCTCTGCGCACTCGATCACCTCATTAATGTCGGGGTTCTCGAAAAGCATGCCTGTTGTGTTGTAGTAACATAACAAATCAATTCGAGCATGTGGCCACATTCTGCGCGCCCTTCGGATTAATGGAGTCGTGATCAAAACATCTCCGATTTGGCGAGTAGCGATTATTAAGATTGCCTCAGGAGCTTTCATATTGACATATTTTAGAGCAATCCAACGAATTCGAGGATATAAGTTAGCGATCCTTTTTGCGTGGCTCGCGGTGGTTGGGCTGTTGCTTTTTGGACTTGGCGATGCACCATTAACAGATATTGATGAGGGCGCTTTTGCAGAGGCATCTCGGGAAATGCTATCTCGTAGAGATTGGATTTCACCATGGTTATACGATGCCCCCCGGTTTGATAAGCCAGTCCTCATTCACTGGTTACAGATGGTTAGCTTTGAGATTTTTGAGCTAAGCAGTTGGTCGGCTAGGCTCCCTTCTGCATTGGCAGGGATCATTTGGATCGCAGCGATCGCCGCTTGGGCCAAGGCTATCGCTCAGAGTTTATATTATGAACTCGACGCGGATGCTGTCTATTTTTGGACGCTAGTATCTGCAGGAACCTCTATTGGCATTATTGCGATTTCTCGCGCAGCCACGGCCGATGCACTCTTAAATGCATTACTAACTCTGAGCTTGCTCGCTCTTTGGAAAGCCTTTTATGGCGAAGAGGACGGTTTGATTAAATTTTGGGCGAGAGTTTGTGCAGCGGCTGTAGGTTTTGGTTTAATAACTAAGGGTCCGATTGCTGTATTAATTCCAGCGGTTGCACTCCTTTTGGCTGCATTTTCGAAAGGACGCGCCGGACTATCTCGCACAAAACAACTTCTTGCCGATCCAATGAGTTGGGCGTTACCCATGATCATTAGTTTACCTTGGTATTGGCTTCAATATCAGGCGCAGGGCTTACCGTTTCTACATAGTTTTTTAGGGGACCATAATATAGGGAGATTTACTTCAACTATGCACGGATTTTCCGCCGGTCCTTGGTACTACCCCATCTGGATCTCAGTAGCACTACTTCCGACATCAGTCTTTGGGTTTCGAATAGTCAAATATTTTCTTGCACAAAGACTTTGGCGTAACCGGCCGCTTTGGACTTGCTGGGGGGTTTTCCTATTTGTAATCCTGTTTTTTAGTGCTTCGGCTACAAAACTCCCTCACTACGGTTTCTATGGACTATCTGGACTTCTCGTGGTTGTTGGAGTTATTTTTACTCAGATCACTAAGCCAGACCGTTGCGGAAAAATCCCAAAATTTATTTTCGAGCGGATTTTAGCTAGTCTGATTCTAATCGCGCTCGGATCTTTACCATTTTGGTGGAGTGGTTTTGCTGAACTACCCCGCGACATTTACATCAGAACTGTATTACAGGAGGCTGGCAATATTTATAGCGCCAATCAACGCTGGTTTATATTTGCCGGAGTTGGCTTTATGCTCCCGTTGTTATTTCGTCACCTTTACGCGATTGCTGCTACTTCATTTGCGATTACAGCAACGTTGTATTTCGGTGTTGTTACCCCCCTTATTAAGGCGATGAGAGTGCCTATCTATAATGCAGCGCAGGTTATAAAACCAATGGCTGAGTCTGTTATTACCTGGCGTCTTGCTGCGCCTAGTTTGTCTTTTGCAGCCGGAAAAGTTATCCCGCCCGGTGAGCCAAGCCGAAATATGTATGTGGTTTTGCATTCAAAAGATCAGCAGGAACTCAATAATCGTCTTGAAAGCCGTTTTGATGGCCCTGTACCCCTGCGACTTGTTTGGGAGGAAGGTGGAGTTCGTGTAATCTACGTCCAGTAAGCAGTTAATAGCGTTTGAACTGGGTTCGCTATCGCCTTAAAGAAAAATAGCCACTGGGGTTAACGTGAAAAAAAAAGTCTCGATCGTAATACCGATTTTTAATGAAGAGGAAAATCTTGAGAATTTGGCGCTCGCTGTAGAGGGCGCACTGAATCCAACTGGTAGGCCATTTGAGTTAATTATTGTCGATGATAGGTCGAACGATAACTCCTGGGAGATCCTGATTGCTCTTCAAAAGAGCCGCAAATGGATCCGTTGTCTAGGCCTCGTCCGTAACTATGGGCAATCGACCGCGCTCCAGGCGGGATTTGATTTTGCACAAGGAGACTACATTGTAACGCTAGATGGTGATCTGCAGAATGATCCGCAGGATATCCCTACGATGTTAGATTATCTCGATAAGAACCCGGATGTTGATTGTGTCAGTGGATGGCGTAAGCAGCGTCAAGATTCGACCTTTACTAGAAAAATTCCATCAAAAGTTGCGAATTTCTTAATATCTAAGGTGACAAAAGTATCTCTTCACGATTATGGGTGCGCCTTAAAGGCCTATCGCGCAGAAGTGATTACAAATCTTCGCCTTTATGGCGAATTGCATCGATTTATTCCTGCGTTAGCGGTTGAAGTTGGCGCAAAAGTTGTTGAGGTTCCCGTCAACCATCGAGCGAGGATGGCGGGTCACTCAAAATACGGAATCGACCGGACTGTACGCGTATTATTAGATCTTTTGTGGATTCGATTCACTATGCGTTTTCTTCATCGACCGATGCACGCTTTTGGCACACCCGCCATACTGTTGGTCTCCATCGGTACGGGATCGTTAATTTGGTTGGGTATTGATAAGTTTATACTTGGCCAAGATATTGGTGGTAGGCCCCTTTTGCTTTTTGGCGTATTGATGACGCTCGTTGGGGTGCAGTTGCTCGGTACGGGATTGATTGGCGAGTTATTGACCAGGATTTATCACGAGCCGCAGGGTCGCAGGCAGTATTTGTTACGAATTGAAAGTGACAAAAAGTCTGTTGATTAATCTCCGGACAAATCTTCAGCCAGTCGTCTCCGGCCTCTAGCTTTGCTAACTCTTAATTTCTTAAAAAAGATTGGCAAGCCTATATTAGGTATTGGTTTGTTGATGCTAATTATTTGGCAGCTAGATGTTTCACAAATATGGGGCTTGCTTAATCGTCTGGAGTGGGTTTGGTTTGCAGTTGGATTTGTATCACTTACCTTTGCTAACTTTGTCTCGGCATATCGATGGGCATTAATCGCCAAGGAACTCGGCATCAGCGTGAGGCTTGTTGATGCAATCAAGTTCTATGCGCAGGGAGTTCTGGCCAACACGGTTTTACCAGGGGGAATAGTCGGCGGGGATGTTTGGCGTACCTTGTCATTAGTTAATCAAGGCGCAGAGAAGTCAAATGCCGCGCTTAGCGTTTTTCTTGATCGGCTAAGTGGGGTTTGGGTGTTAGGGGTTTGCTCGCTGGCAGCGCTTATTTTTCTGCTCGCTGTCGGTAAGATGCCGACAGGGCCATCAAGGCTTGAATTGTTGTTTTACTGCGCAACCGTGTTCGGATTGGCGCTTTTGCCATTCTTCCTGTTTTTAATTAGTAAAGTCAAGGCGCGCGTCTTTTCAAGAACTTTTATCATTTCAATGATTGTTCAGTGCTTTGCCTTGATTGCGTTTTGGGCATGCTTTAGGTCTATCGGGCAAGCAGTCCCAGTTGTTTCTTTTGTGGCGGTCTGCGCCGGTATCTTTATTGCAGCCGTTATCCCCGCGGCGGTCGGGGGTTTCGGTGCTCGGGAGTTGGGTGCTGTAGTGCTCATGGGGCCTTTGGGGATTGCACCAGAGGTTAGTTTTATCGCGTCTGTGCTCTACGGCATGATGGCGACCTTGCAGGGGTTGTTGTCGGGCTACTGGTGGGTACGGAGTGGATATAACTCATAAAGACAGTGGTGAGCGGGGTCTCCTCTCTGCCTCCAAACAGACGAGCATCGAGGGTTTTACATCGACCGGCTCGGCCGGTAAATGCGATAAAAGCATTCTGGCTAAGTTTTCCAGGTTCGAGGTAAGTTCGCTTAAGGGCTTGGACCATAGAACTCATAAGCTATTCTATCCGATGGCCTATTTGGTATCGGCGCATGGTAAACTTCTCGAAGGTATTTTGGCACTCTCATTGCTATTTATAAATAGTTTGGCGGTAGCATGTCTGGACAATTAGCGACTTTTAAGTGAAGTTTTGAATTTGAAATGCGTTACCGAGGGATTAGGTGCCAGCATTACTAAAGCTTGATAAATTGAAATCTCTGCCAACTTTCCTTTGGCGCCGAAAAGTATGCGTTTAGAAAATTTAAAGCTTGCCATTATCGGTCTGGGCTATGTTGGTCTACCTCTTGCAATTGAGTTTGGTCGCGATCGCTCTGTGGTGGGTTTTGACATCAATACTCGTCGCATTGACGAACTTAATGCGGGCAATGATCGAACACTTGAAACAACCCCTGAACAACTCGCTGCCGCCAAGGGGCTAACCTTTACCGCGTGTCCAGATGATCTTGAAGGTTGCAACTGCTATATCATCACCGTGCCTACCCCGATTGATTCACATAAGCGCCCCGACCTTACTCCGCTAATTAAGGCTAGCGAGACGGTCGGTAACTTGCTTAAAGTGGGCGATATTGTCATATACGAATCCACTGTTTACCCCGGCTGCACCGAGGAGGACTGTGTTCCCGTGCTCGAAAAGCATTCAGGGCTTAGATTTAATGAGGACTTCTTCTGCGGCTATAGCCCAGAGCGCATCAACCCCGGCGACAAGGAGCGCCGAATAACTACCATCAAAAAGGTTACCTCCGGCTCAACCCCTGAGGTTGCTGACTTAATTGACGCGCTTTACAGTGAAATTATCACCGCAGGCACTCATAGGGCCGACAGCATCAAGGTCGCAGAAGCTGCTAAGGTAATAGAAAATACCCAGCGCGACCTTAACATCGCGCTCATAAACGAGCTGGCGCTCATTTTTAATAAGATGGGCATTGACACCGAGGCTGTTCTCAAGGCTGCAGGGAGCAAATGGAACTTCCTAGCTTTTAAGCCTGGTCTCGTGGGTGGTCACTGTATCGGCGTTGATCCTTATTACCTCACTCACAAAGCCCAAGCCATTGGCTATCATCCGCAGGTGATCCTGGCGGGCCGACACATGAACGACAGTATGGCCGGCTACGTCGCAAAGATGACCGTGCAGAACATGATTAATCAGGGGGGCTGTAGAAAGGGAGATACGGTCATAGTCTTAGGCCTCACCTTCAAGGAAGATTGTCCCGACCTGCGTAATTCGAAAGTGGTAGATATGATTGCCAGCCTCAAGGCATTTGGCCTAGACGTTGTAGTTCATGATCCAATTGCAAGCCCGCAGGAGGCTATGGATGAATATGGTTTGACGCTGACCCCGTGGGACGCGCTACCAAAAGGCGTCAGCGCCATTGTTGCTGCCGTCTCGCACCAAGAGTATTTGCGGCAGCCATTCAGCGAATTTGTCGCCCTCCTCAAGCCGTACGGTGTATTTACCGATGTGAAATCGGCCTTCGACACCTCAATCGTCGAAAAAACAGGTCATATCGTGTGGCGCCTTTAAGCTATGTACCCTGTCATTACCAACCGCAAAATACGCCTAGCGATTGTTGGCTGTGGTCGCGTTTCAAAGAATCATTTCGAGTCCATCAAAAAGCACGCTGATAACATCGATTTGGCAGCGGTTTGTGATACCGACGCCAAAGTACTTGCAGAACACGCAGAAAAATACAGAGTGCCCCGCTATACCGAGCTGGAGTGCATGCTTGGGAAAGAGCAACTTGACTTGATCGCACTTTGCACCCCCAGCGGTATCCATTCTGCTCAGACAGTGCTGGCGTCAAGGCACGGTGTGAATGTAATGACCGAAAAGCCGATGGCCACCCGATGGCAGGACGGCGTTCGCATGGTTAAGGCTTGCGATGAAGCCGGGGTGCGCCTGTTTGTTGTCAAGCAGAATCGTTGCAACACCACATTACAGCTACTCAAGCGCGCCATCGAGGAAAAGCGTTTCGGCCGGATTCACATGGTCCACCTGAATGTATTCTGGACCCGGCCACAATCCTATTATGATCAGGGGAAATGGCGTGGTACGTGGGAATTTGATGGCGGCGCCTTCATGAACCAGGCGAGTCATTATGTCGATCTTCTCGACTGGCTGATCGGCCCCGTCGACAAGGTACAGGCGATGATGAGTACCACGCGGGACATCGAGGTTGAAGATACTGGGGTACTTAATGTCCGCTGGCGCAATGGCGCACTTGGATCTATGAGTGTAACCATGCTTACTTACCCCGAAAACCTCGAGGGCAGTATTACCATACTTGGTGATAAGGGAACAGTCCGCGTTGGTGGCGTGGCGGTCAACGACATCCAACTCTGGCAGTTTGAGGAGACGCGAGATTACGACGCGCAAATCAAGGCGGCCAACTACGAGACCACTTCGGTGTATGGGTTAGGTCACCCTCTTTATTACAAAAATGTCATCGATGCTCTGCGCGGTGAAGCGGAGCCGGAGACAGATGGCCGCGAGGGGCTCAAGTCACTAGAATTGCTAATTGCTGCCTACCTCTCGGCACGCGATGGAAAGATAGTTTCCCTGCCATTAGAGTACTAATGAGCATAACCGTACATCCCACCGCAATTATTGACGCCGGTGCGCAAATCGGTGAGGGAACCAGCATTTGGCATTGGGTGCATATCTGCGCTGGCGCAAAGATCGGCGATGGATGTTCGTTCGGTCAGAATGTCTTCGTAGGCAATGCCGTAACGATTGGCAATGGTGTCAAAGTGCAGAACAACGTCAGCATCTATGAAGCCGTGACTCTGGAAGACGAGGTGTTCTGCGGACCCAGTATGGTTTTTACAAATGTTTACAACCCGCGCTCCGCTGTTGTTAGGAAAGATGAATACCGTAACACTGTGGTAAAGAAGGGCGCTACTCTCGGCGCAAATTGCACCATCGTTTGTGGCGTAACTATCGGAGAGTATGCATTTGTCGCTGCCGGAGCGCTGATCAATCGGGATGTCAAACCCTATGCGCTCATGGCCGGTGTGCCCGCCCGCCAGATTGGTTGGATGAGCCGTCACGGCGAACGACTTGCGCTGCCGCTGCGTGGAAATTCGGCAGCACAGTGCGCCACCACCGGGAGCCGGTATGTGCTTACTAATGGTTCTGTACAGTGGCAGCCAGCATGATCCCCTTTAACGATCTCAAGACCCAATATGCCGCCCTCAAGCCGCAGATACGGGCGCGTATTGACCGGGTCCTAGAACACGGTCAATACATTATGGGACCGGAGGTGGGTGAGCTTGAAGAAAAACTCTCCGAATACACGGGTGCGAAGCATTGCATTACTGTCGCCAGCGGCACCGAGGCCCTCTTGATTTCACTCATGGCCTTAGGCATCGGCCCTGGCGATGAAATCATCACTGCGCCATTTACCTTTGTGTCAACGGCCGAAGTTATTACCCTGCTCGGAGCAACGCCGTTATTCGTTGATATCGAGCACGACACCTGCAATATTGATGCGAGGCTAATCGAAGCTGCGATTACGTCCAAGACCCGAGCGATCATTCCAATATCCCTTTACGGCCAACCAGCCGACATGGATCAGATCAATGCCATCGCGCTGAGACACGATCTGCCAGTGATTGAGGACGCCGCGCAGAGCTTCGGCGCGACATACAGGGGACGTAAGAGCTGCAGTCTATCAACCATCGGCTGCACCAGTTTTTTCCCCAGCAAGCCGCTTGGCTGCTACGGAGACGGCGGTGCCATTTTTACCGATGACGCCGCCTTGGCCGAAGCAATGCGAGAAATTCGTGTACATGGGCAGCAGAGGCGTTACCACCATACCCGCATCGGTGTCGGCGGCCGCATGGACACCCTACAATGTGCGATCGTACTCGCCAAGCTTGAACGTTTCGAGTTTGAACTGGAACAGCGTGACGTGGTAGGTCAGCGTTACAACCAGCAGCTTGACGCTGCCGGCATTCCCCGCGTGCAGCAGCGCAGCGACCGTAGCAGTGTCTTCGCCCAGTACACCATGCTTGCCGAACGACGCTCCGAAGTTCAGCAACAGCTTAGTGCTGCCGGCATTCCCGTCTCTGTACATTATCCTACGCCGCTGAACCGCCAGCCGGCCTACCAGGCCCACGCCAAGGGAGGCCCCACGCCCGTCGCAGATGCCATGGCCGACCGTGTAATGAGCCTGCCGATGGGCCCAGACCTCGCTTTAGCCGATCAGAAACGGGTCGTCGAAGCTCTAATCCGAGCATGCAGTTGATTGTTGTTTCCTTCACTTTTAATAACACAGGGAATTAAAAACGGATGGACTTGAAAGGTAAAAGACTAGTACTGGTCGGTGGCGCCGGTCTGATCGGATCCCATACCGTCGATCACCTGATCAAGGAGGATGTCAAGGAAATCCTGATCTACGACAACATGGTACGCGGCAGTTTGGAAAACCTTCAGGACTCGCTGAAAGACCCGCGGGTGAAAGTCTATGACGTTGGCGGCGATATTCTGCAGACGGACATCCTGCAATCCGCTCTCGAGGGTGCTGACGGGGTCTTTCACTTTGCCGCACTCTGGCTGCTGCAATGCCACGAATATCCGCGCAGCGCTTTCGACGTCAACGTGCGCGGCACCTTCAACGTCATGGAGGCCTGTGTCGCCAAGGGCGTCAATCGCCTAGTCTCCTCCTCCTCTGCCTCGGTGTACGGCGATGCGGTACGTGAGCCAATGGATGAGGATCATCCGTTCAACAGCAAAAATTTCTATGGTGCTACTAAGATCGCTAGCGAGGCTATGCTGCGTGCTTTCCATCATCGCTACGGCCTGAACTACGTAGGCCTGCGCTACATGAACGTCTACGGCCCACGTCAGGATTATCACGGCGCCTACATCGCCGTGATCATGAAGATGCTCGACTCTATCGAGAAGGGAGATAGCCCCACGATCATGGGCGATGGCTCCGAGGCCTTCGATTTTGTGGCTGTAGAGGATTGCGGCCTCGCCAATGTATGCGCCATGAAAGCCAACGCTACGGATACCAACTACAACGTTGGTACGGGTAAGCGTACTTCGCTAAAAGAACTGGCCGAACTCCTTCTCGAAATTACAGGCTGCGATAAGCCGATCAAGTATGCGCCGCGTAGCCAGGCTACCCTGGTGCGCAACCGCATCGGTTGTCCCAAGAAAGCTGCAGCCGAAATCGGTTTTACTGCCACTCTAGACTTGCGCGAGGGCTTGAAGCGTCTTATTGCATGGCGCGCCAGCCACAAGGCCGAAGTCGCGGCCCGCCGCAAAGCCGTGGGTCTACCCGAATGAATACCAAGGCCAGCCTTAATGTGCCGATAGCCCGCACCAGCCTCACCGAGGCTGAAATTGAAAGCGTCCTGGCTCCCTTGCGCAATGGTTGGTTGGTGCAAGGCCCCAAGGTGCGAGAATTCGAGGACAAGTGGTCGGCTTTCATCGGAGCAAAGCATTCCATAGCTGTCACTTCGTGCACGACAGGCTTGCACCTGTCGCTGGCTGCGCTGGGATTCGGGCCCGGCGACGAGGCCATCATTCCTGCGTTCACCTGGATCTCTACTGCTAATGTCGTCGAACATCTTGGCGGCAAAATTGTGTTTTGCGACATCGACGTGAATACTTTCAACCTCGATGTTGCGCAGATCGAAAGCAAGATCACCGCGCGCACCAAGGCCATCCTTCCTGTGCATCTCTTTGGCCTGCCTGTCCACATGGAAGCGATCAATGCAATCGCCGCAAAGCACGAGCTTTGGGTCGTCGAGGACGCCGCCTGCGGCTTTGGCAGCCGCTATCACGGTCGGCATGTGGGGACATTCGGCGACACCGGCTGCTTCAGCTTCCACCCACGTAAGGCCATCACCACCGGAGAAGGTGGCATGGTCACGACAGGTAATGATGTGCTGGCGGAAAAATTGCGGCGACTGCGCGACCACGGTGCCGCCATGAGCGATCTGCAACGTCACCTGGGCCCCCGCCCTTATCTCCTTGCCGACCACCCCGATGCGGGTTACAACCAGCGCATGACCGACATCCAGGGCGCTCTGGGAAGTGCGCAGATGGATCGTGCTAATGACATCATTACCGAGCGTCGGCGCCTAGCCGCTCGCTACGACGCGAACTTTGCCGATTTGCCTTGGCTGAGCACTCCGGCCCACGTCGACGGTCTCGAGCACGGTTACCAAAGCTATCCCTGCTTGTTCCAGCCCGAGCGCCTGACTACAGCATCAATTCCCCGCATTAATAAGGTACGCAATTCTTGGATGGACGAACTGCAGCAGGCGGGCATCTCTACTCGGCCGGCAACGCATGCGGTGCACATGCTGAAGTTCTACCGGGAAAAATACCGCCTGAAGCCTGAAGATTTTCCTAATGCCTGGGCAGCAAACGATTGCAGCATCTCGTTCCCGCTGTTCCATGGCATGACCGAGCCAGAGCAGGCTTACGTCATTGAAAAAGTTCGTGCAAGATAAAAACACACTGTCCCGCCAGTGCCGACTTTCGAAGCGGCACCCAACACACAGCCACATGAACATGGAAGGCTGTAACTTCGAAGCCAGAGCACTATAAATGTATGGCCAATGACACCTGATTTTCGAGAAAGAGACTGGCAAACATGAGTGATGAGTTTTCTCTTCCGGAGGCTGCTACCGGCCGTCTTTTTGGCGATCTTTTCGCAGCGTATGACGATGTTGCGTTCAAGCGTTCTGTCGAATTGTTTTCAGACCGCTTTGTTGATGCCGGATTCGATATTTCGTGGTTCAAAGGTAAGAAATGCTTGGATGCCGGGTGCGGCGGCGGACGCTACAGTATTGCACTGGCGCATTTGGGTGCTAGTGAGGTGTTTGGCGTTGACCTGAGCGATATTGCTGTTCAGGATGCGCGCCGGCGGGCCGCACAACTGGGGGCCGATCGTGTGGCATTCAAGGTCGGGTCGGTAGCTGCGCTTCCTGCGGAAACCGGCTACTTCGACTGCGTGATTCACAGCGGTGTATTGATGCACACTGCTGAACCGGTGAAGGTGTTGCTCGAACTGAACCGGGTACTCAAACCGGGCGGCATGCTCTACATGCTTGTTTATGCGACCGAGGGTCTTCGCTGGCCGCTAGTTCAGATGCTCCGACCTATTGCTCAGCATTTCGGGTTTGAAACTCTGGATCGTGCCGTGGCTGATGCGGGGATGCCTGTAAATCGCCGGCGCACATATCTTGATGATTTATTTGTGCCATTCATTGATTTTTATTCGTGGCCGTGTCTTAAGGGCTTGCTGGAACACGTAGGTTTCGAGAGTGTTAGCCGTTGGGAAAAGGGACGCCTCGACCATGAGCAAAGTCTGGAAGCCTATGTGGCGGACCTCAGGGGTTTCCTAGAAGTATTTTCCGCCCTGTCCCGAATGGTTGCTATTTCTGACTTGCGTAATGCCGGTTTGGCCCGGACGGCAGAGCAGGTGTGCCGTGAAACGGTAAATCACGCCGAGGCCATCATGGAACGAGTGCAGTGGGGTGAGCTTTCGGGCGACATTGGGCGAGTCTTGGCGATCGGTCAGGGGCATCATCGCCTGATAGCGACGAAGAAATAGCCTTGAGTTGTTGCCATCAGAATAACCAAGCACTGACGTCCTGATCAGCCCAATGACGAAAAACAATCTTCTTGACCTTGAAAGCCATTTCGCATTTGGGGAGAACTGGTGTGCATTTGCCGAGTTGGTGACCGAGGACCGTATTGCAACCGCCCTCACCAGTCTAGAGTGCTTGCTACCGCGTGCCCAATTGGAAGGGCGTCGGATGCTGGATATCGGATGTGGTTCCGGACTGTCCATGTTGTCCGCCTTGAGGCTTGGTGCTGCCCGTGTCGAGGGAGTGGATATCGATCCGTCATCGGTCAAGGCTGCCAAGGTCGTGCTCGAACGGTTTTATGCTGATGGCCCATGGCAGGTTGAGGAGTGCAGCGTATTCGATCTACCCAATAGCCGGGCGCAAAAATACGATATCGTCCACAGTTGGGGTGTTCTCCATCATACCGGTGAGATGTGGCAGGCTATCGATGCTGCATGTTCCTTGGTTGCTCCGCAGGGCCTGTTATGTATTGCACTCTATCGTAAGACCCCCGTCTGCAGGTTGTGGACGGTGGAGAAATGGGTGTACTCGAATACTCCCAAGTGGTGTCAGACGCTGATTCGAGGTGCCTACAAGGGGGCATTCGTTCTCGGGTTGCTTGCGACCGGCCGAAGCCCACGGAAATATTTTTCCGCATATAAGACCGCACGGGGAATGGATTGGCACCACGATGTTCATGACTGGCTTGGCGGCTATCCCTATGAATCCGTGACTCCTGAGGAATTGTGGAAATTTCTCGGCGATCGCGGTTTCGCTGTCGAACGATGCTTCGAGAAGCGAGCTACTGCCTTCGGCATCTTTGGGTCGCATTGTGACGAATTCGTGGCACGAAAGTTGTTGTAGCGTGTGTGGTATCGCTGGTTATTTTCGATTTGACGGTCTGCAGGCCAGTCCGGCTATTCTTAACCGGATGGGCGCGGCAATAGCCCATCGTGGCCCCGATGGCGATGGACACTGGCACGAGGGCCCGGTCGGCTTAGCCCATCGTCGCCTTGCGATTATTGACCTTTCGCCGTTGGCAGCCCAGCCGATGTTATCGGCTGACAAGCGCTATGTCATCACGTTCAATGGCGAAATTTACAATTACCGTGAGTTGAGGAAAGAGCTGGAATTCCTCGGCTATGCCTTTCGCACGAACTCGGATACCGAAGTGCTGTTGGCGACCTGGACCGAATGGGGCGTTGCCGCCTTGTCCCGACTCAATGGAATGTTTGCCTTTGCCGTCTTCGATCGAAAGACTGCGGAGCTCCATCTCTGCCGCGACCGTTATGGCATCAAACCGCTTTATTACTCGCTGTCCGGATCGGCGCTGATCTTCGGTTCCGAGGCAAAGGCGATCCTTGCACACGGGGCGATAAATGCTTCCCCGGACCTTGAGGCCTTGCTTGAGTACTTCACTTTCCAGAACCTCTTTACCGACCGCACATTGTTTGCCGGAATCCGTTTGTTGCCCCACGGCACGTACATGAAAATTGTCACCGATGGCAAAACATCCGTGACGCGCTGGTGGGACTATGATTTTCGTCAGCCGGAGCTGCCACTGCGTCGCGAGGAATATGTCGAGGAACTGGATCACCTGTTTTCTCAAGCGGTGAGGCGGCAACTGGTGTCCGATGTGTCGGTGGCCTCATATCTCTCGGGTGGCATCGATTCGGGAGCGATCACCGCGGCAGCCTCCAGGGAGTTGCCTCATCTGCGGACCTTCACCGTCGGTTTCGATCTCTATTCCGCCTCGGGGCTTGAATTGCAGATGGACGAACGACGCCCTGCTGAACACATGTCCTACCTCTTCGGCACCGAGCATTACGAGATGGTGCTCAAGGCCGGAGACATGGTGCGCTGCCTTCCGCACATGGCTTGGCATATGGAAGAGCCGCGCGTGGGGCAGTCCTATCCGAACTACTACGCGGCACAGCTCGTTTCTCGCTTTGACAAGGTGGTTCTTGCGGGAACGGGAGGAGATGAACTCTTCGGGGGTTATCCCTGGCGCTACTACCGGGCCGTGGTCAACACCGATTTCGAGCATTACATCGACAAGTATTACGAGCACTGGCACCGATTGATCCCCAACAAGGCGATACAAAAGATTTTCGCACCCGTGTGGCGGGATGTCGGCCACGTGTGGACACGGGACATATTCCGTGACGTGTTCGGACAGCGGGTCGAGGAACTCAGCGGCCCGGAGGATTACATCAACCATTCGCTCTATTTCGAAGCAAAGACCTTTTTGCATGGGCTGCTCGTGGTAGAGGACAAGCTTTCGATGGCGCACGGACTTGAAAGTAGGGTTCCGTTCCTCGATAACGATCTGGTCGATTTCGCGATGAGTGTCCCAGTTGGTCTGAAGCTGGGAAATCTCGGTGAGGTAGTCCGGCTCAACGAAAACGAGCCGGGCCCGAAGACCGAACGCTATTTCCAGAAAGCGCGCGATGGAAAGCTGCTGCTGCGGGAGGTTCTCGGGCGCTATGTTCCCCCCGAAATCACCGAGCGGGAGAAGCAGGGGTTTTCCGCTCCCGACGCCTCCTGGTTCCGTGGCGAAAGCATCGAATATGTGCGGAAGAAGCTTTTTGACGACAAGGCCAGAATCTACCAGTATCTGGATGGAAAGGCTGTCCAGGGCCTGGTGGCAGAGCATCTGGAGGGGCGAAGCAACCGTCGTCTGCTGATCTGGTCGCTATTGTCGGTGGAGAAATGGCTGGAGACTTTTTGCTGAATGACTACCTGCAATCTGGAAATTTCCGCCTGGACAGAAACTCTCGATGTCGATGTTGCAGCGTTTGTGGCGGGCCATCCCGAGGGGCTGGTTTACTACACCCCTGTTTTCCGGGATTACCTGGTAAAAATGCTGGGCGCAAAAAGCCTCGGGCGATTGGCGCTGGAGAATGGTCGCGTCGTCGGCGTCATGCCGCTTCTGGCGTTGGATGGACCGTATGGGACGGTAATCAACAGCTTGCCGTTTTTCGGCAGCAATGGCGGTGTGCTGGCAGAGACGGCAGAGGTCGAGCAGATACTGCGCAAGGAATACGAGAAACTCGCTTCCGCACGCGGCGTAGCCCTTTCCGTCTGGATTTCGCACCCTTTCATGGAATTCCTGTCGCCCTCACACGAATATCAGGATGAGCGTATCGCCCAGTGGACGGACCTGACGGTAGGAGGGGTCGGAGGCCTGCCGGGCTGCGTAGATTCGTCCGCCCGCCGGAATGTCGACAAAGCCGAATCGTCGGGCGTACTCGTCCGGGAGGCGCCCGATGCCATCGAGTTCCTTGAGGAGGTTCACCGCGAGAACATGGCTGCAATCGGTGGACGGGCAAAGCCGCAGGATTTCTTCCTGTGTCTTCTCGAAACGATGACTTACGGCCGCGATTGGCGTCTGTATGTCGCCGAGCGCAACGGAGAAAAGCTGGCGGCCTTGCTAACCTTCGAGGCTGGACGGACCGTCGAGTATGTGATGCCGGCCGTACGCGAATCCGTGCGGGGCCTTCAGCCGACTGCCGCCATCCTGGCGCGGGCGATGGGCGATGCCCGGAGTCGGGGCTTTACCCGATGGAACTGGGGGGGAACCTGGCTGACCCAGGAGGGTGTGTACCGTTTCAAGAAGAAATGGGGGGCAGCGGAACGGCGATATAGCTATTTCATCACGTTGAACGACCAGTCCCTGTTGGCACTGACGGCTGAACAGCTAGCCGAGGCGTATCCCTGGTTCTACACATTGCCATATCACCTGCTGAGCAAGGGAGCCGCGTCATGAAGCGTGCCGTCGTGTTCGGGACCGGCAGTTTCGGCCAGCTTGTGGATGTCTATCTGAGGACCGATGGCGGTTATGACGTTCTGGCATTCGCGGTGACCCACGACCATGCCCAGGAAAAGGCGGCAACCTTCAGCGGTCGCCCCGTGGTCGGGCTGGGACAGCTCCGCGAACTGTTCGATCCCGGCGACACAGAAGTTTTTGTGGCCGTTGGATATCGCGGCATGAATTCCGTCAGGCGGGATCTGTGCCATGTCGTCAAGTCGGCCGGATTCCGCCTTTTGAGCTATGTACATTCGAACGTCGTGCGCTGGCAGGACACGACGATAGGGGAAAACGTCTTCATCTTCGAGGACAATACGATCCAGCCGTTCACCTCCATCGGGGACGGTGTCGTGATGTGGAGCGGAAACCACCTCGGACACCATTCGGTGGTAGAGGGCTGGACTTTCATTGCCAGCCACACAGTCGTTTCGGGACATTGCCGGATAGGGGAGGCATCTTTCCTTGGCGTGAATTGCGCCATCGCCGACGGGATTACTGTCGGTCCGCGCAATCTGATCGGCCCCGGCGCCTTGATCCAGAAGAATACCGGCGCCGACGAAGCGTGGTTCGCCGAACGGGCAAGCAAGTTTGCCCGGCCAAGCTCCTATTTCTTCAAATGAGATTATTTCTATGAGCTGGAACAAACTGGGTCTGGTATTTAGGCCCGATCGCGACATCGACTGGGCGGTGTCCCATGCGACCTGCCCGACCCCGGTTCTGCTTCCGAACGGCTGCTGGCGGGTGTTTTTTGCCAGCAGGGATTCCGATCAGCGCTCGCATGTCGGATGGTTCGACATCGATCTGGACGACCCCGCATCGGGGATTCGAGCGATCGACAAACCGTTGTTGGCGCCTGGTCCGGTGGGCAATTTCGACGGCAACGGGATTTACATGACAGCGGTCGTTCCGCTCGGCGGAGAGTGCCTCAGGTTTTATACGATCGGTTGGAATCCCGGACACCGCGCGCCACTTTTTTATGCAGCCATCGGCGCGGCAGAAAGTCCGGACATGGGTGAAACGATCGTCTGGCGAAGCAATGCACCGATTCTGGATCGGTCGGAGCATGATCCGGCAACCGTTACCGGTCCGTGGGTGCTCCTCGAGCACGGCAAGTTCCGTATGTGGTATGTCTCCGGACTTCGTTGGGACGACCGACCGGAGGGACTGAAGTCGATTTACCACATCAAGTATGCCGAATCCGATGACGGCCTGTCCTGGGTGCGCAGGGGGCAGGTGGCCATCGACTTCGCCAGCCCGGATGAATTGAACATCGCTCGCCCGTGCATTCTTCCCGGGAGCGCCGGATACGAGGCCTGGTTCAGCTACGGGAGCGGTGGCGGCTACCGGATCGGCTATGGCCGCTCCCGAGATGGAATCGTGTTCGACCGGGCGGTCGAGAATCCGCCGGTGATAGAGCCATCCAGTTTGCCCTTCGAGAACGAGGCTGTATGCCATCCGGTGGTAGTTAGGCACAAGGGCAAACGCTTTATGTTCTACAACGGCAACCGCTTTGGTATCGACGGCGTCGCCCTGGCCGTGGAGAACGAGTGAAGGACATAGCGTTACTGTTGTCTGACCTGTGGCGACATTTTCGACTACGAATCGTCATGCTGGTTGTGCTGATGGTAGTCGTCGGTTTGGTCGAAGGTCTTGCCATCGCGATGCTACTCCCGCTACTGGTCAAGCTTGGGGTCGAGAATTCGGAGGGTACGGGCGGAATTCTGGCAGATAAGCTCCTGGCGCTGGATTCCTTGCTCGGTGGTCACTGGGGCGGCTTGGTGGCCGTGATCGTTATGGTCGCTGTCCTGCAGGGTATCTTGGTTGTTACCCAAGGCTGGCTGATGGCCAAGATTACCCAGAGCTATGCTTCCGTATGGAAGTTGAGGCTGATGCGGGCTTTTCTGCATGCGGAATGGTTGTATCTCGCACAGCGGAAATCTGGGCAGATGATTAGTGCGATTACGAACGAGACGGGGCGCCTGCAGGCAGCCGCCATGAATTGTTTCGGACTGGCCACCACGATGATCGTGACCGCAGCTTATCTGGCGTACGGGTTTGCGATCTCTCCCGGTGTTACGGCCATGGTGTTGGTTCTTGCATCCCTACTGATCATTTCCCTAGTCGGGCTTTTCCGGATGAGCGCCACAGCAGGACGGCGTATCGGTCCCCTGATGGCCGAGCAACAGGTACTCGTGGGGGAGTTCCTGCAGGGGGTCAAAGCAGTCAAGGCTTCCACCATGGAGGAGCGGGCGGTGTTGCAAGTCGGTAGGGTGATCTCTACTCTCGAACAAGCCAACCGCACGGCAGCGTTTGTTCCTCACATAGTTCGTGGCGTTTTCGAGAGCGCCGGGCTGATTGTCCTCGTGATGCTCCTGGTCGTGGCCGTCAACTCAATGGACATCCCGCTGGCTAGCCTACTCGTGGTCCTAGCCCTGTTTATCCGTCTATTTCCCCGTCTGTCCGGATTACAGCAGTATCTCCATAGTCTGAATGCATATGCGCCATCGATCCGGGTGCTCGACGAAATGGCACATGATGCCGAGTCGCGCTCCGAACGCATGGAGGGGGAGGATGATGCCGCAGTTGCAGTGCATCTGCCGACACGACTTCGCTGCGAGGGTTTATCCGTAAGCATGGGTGAAACCCGGATACTGAACGCGATCGATCTCGATATCCGCGTTCCCGGTATTACCGCCATTGTCGGTGGGTCTGGCGCAGGCAAGTCCACGTTGCTTGCGGTTTTGCTGCGTCTGGTTCCCGCCGAAGGGCGACTACTCCTGGGTGATCGTTCGATCCACGAGCTTCCTCTAACCTCATGGCGCAAAACGATCGGATTTGTTCCGCAGGAGCCGATCCTGTTCCATGCGAGTATCCGGGAAAATCTTTCTATCGCACAACCCGATTCGACGCTTGACGAGATCATCGAGGCAACTCGGCGTGCGCAGATACACGATTTCATTCGCGGCCTGCCGGATGGATACGACACCGTCGTCGGCGATCAGGGAGTCAGGCTTTCTGGTGGTCAACGACAGCGATTGGGAATCGCGAGGGCCTTACTGGGGAATCCGAGGATTCTCCTGTTTGACGAACCGACTAGCGCGCTCGATTCCGTTACCGAGTCGGCGGTACTCGATGTGCTGGAGGTCCTTCGACGAGAGGTCGGTATCGTCCTCGTCGCGCATCGGCTATCGACCGTGCGCAGCGCCGATACGATAGCCGTTCTCGATCGGGGCAGTCTCGCGGCAATCGGGAATTGGACGACACTCGCAGCGACGAATCCGGAATTCAGGAAACTCGTCAGTGCGCAACACCTAGAAAGTTGATCGTGGACGAACTTCAGGATTTTACCGAGGTCGGTTATGAGGCGATGTTGCGCGAGGCGTCCCGCCGCTTCCGCTTCGCGGATTTTTCCGAGCTCACCGGGAATCAATGGGAATGTATCTGGCGGCACGATGTGGACATGTCTCCGCATCGTGCCGTTCGCCTGGCCGAGATCGAGAAGAATGCCGGCGTCCGCGCCCATTATTTCATCATGTTCGGATCCCGCTTCTACAACCCTTTCGAACCGGGGGTCACGCAAATCCTGAAACGTCTGGTCGGAATGGGGCACGGCATCGGTCTGCATTTTGACCCCTCCGCCATCCCCTTTCCGAACGATTCGGGATGCGTGCAGGAGGCCCTGCTCAAACAGGCGGATATGCTCTCGTTCACCCTTGAGGCATCTGTCGGCAGCTTTTCCCTGCATAACCCGACGGCTGCACAGGCCGTCGGGCTGGCTAAGGAAAAATACGGACACCTGCTCAACGTCTCGGCTCCGGCATTGGTGAATTCCTTCAGCTATTGCTCCGACAGCAATGGCATCTGGCGCCATCGCAGGCTGATCGATGTGATCCGGGACTCCTCCGTCCGCCGCCTGTATGCGCTTACCCATCCGGAGTGGTGGGTTCCGTCGGCCATGCGTCCCCGTGAACGGATACAGCGCTGCATCGATGGCCGTGCCGCCTGTGCCAGTCGGGAGTATGACGAGGATCTGGTGCGGTTCGGAAGGCCGAACCGATGAAGGACATTGTTGTCGCCGGCCACCAGCCGAATTTCTTTCCGTGGTTCGGGTATTTCGAGAAGATGTTGCTGGCTGACGTTTTCGTTTTCTCGGATGACGTCCAGTACACCAAGCAGAACTATGTGAATCGTGTGGTGTATCCGCTGGGAAAGGATCGAATTGAACATTACCTGACACTTTCAGTCGAAAAAGGGAACGATCAGCGCATTGCGGACAAGCGATACTTGAAGGATGCCCGCGTTCTAGGAAAGCTGCTGAAGACGGTCAGGACAAATCTCGGAGGACTTCAGTACTTCCGGGATGTCGAGGAGATTCTTCGCGCGTTTGAAGAAGCCTTCTGGCAGTTCGAATCCGTAGCGGACCTCAATATCGCTACCATTCATGATGTCGCTGGACGTATTGGTATTGACACCAAGACGCTGCGTGGCAGCGAACTCGGCCTCGGCCAGTGGCATGGGAACGAACGCCTGCTCAAGAGACAGGAGTTGCTGCAGTCCCGCATTTATCTTTCGGGCGCTGGCGCCTCGGAGTACACGGATGAGGATTCGTTCCGGGAGTGCGGCATCCGGCTGGATGTCATTTCCTACACCCTCGGCCCGAAACTTTTTGGTGAAAATCTAAAGTATTCGGTGCTTTACGGCATCGGGTCCGTAGGCGCGAAGAGAATTGCCAAAACTGTTTCAGGTTACAGATGAGCGTCAAGGACATGAGAGTACTCTACACCGACATCCACCTGCATTCACTTAACCCGACAAATACCCTGTTGTCGGTAATGGTAGCGACGGCCGCCCGGGTGACCCGTTATGGCCCCGGATACGTTTCCGGCGAGGAGCTTGCTGCGGGTATCGAACGATTCATCGATGCTACCGGACCTTACGACGCCTTGTTCATCGGTCCCAACGTACCCGTGCTGAGCGCCGCGGAAGCGTGGCCGGCCTCGCTTGCCTACACCCAACGCTATGCGGCGCTGGCTCCGGATCCTGAGTCCGGCATGGGGTATCTGAAAAACCTCTTCGCATCCCTGCCCGGACTTCCGGTGCCGATTCGTGTCGCAAGTCTTGTAACGCTCGATTATTACGGGACGGTCAAGGCCCAGATCGACAGGCTGAACGAGTTGGGGCTGCATGTGCTGGCTCCCGATCTCAGCTTTGCGCAGCGGATCGAGATGCTCCCGGCTTGGCTATCCGGAGAGGAGCATTACCAGCGCAAGAAGGAGCGACTGACGAACGCGTGGGTTGATTTTGTCTCGGATAACCCCACACGAGTCTTGAGCAGCCTCCACTTCGTCGCCGAACACGAGTTTTTTTTTCGTGTCCTTGAGCAGCGCAAGACACTGGCCTCCGTACCCGGGGCGGAGTACTTGCTCAGGGGGCAGGCCAGGAATTCGTTGAAGAAAAAGGGCATCAGGCCTGCCAGCAAGCTTTTTTTCAATGCGTATCGTGTATTGAATAGGCTTCGGATTCCCGTCTATTCGAGATTTCTATCGCTCCGGATGTTTAATGTCTCCTATCAGGGAAGCTTGTTCGACACGCGCTTCGTTTATACGGCGCGTGGTGGATTCGGGATACCCGTCCGTAAGTTTCTCGAGATACCTGCCGCAGGCGCGATGATGATCTGCACGCCTCCGCTGGGTTTTGCCGAGATGGGATTCGTAGACGGAGAGCATTACATAGAGGCCACGCCAGAAGATGCTCCGGACGTCATCATGGAGTTGTCGCGCGATATCGATCGCGCTCAAGCGATGGCCCGTAAGGCCCAGCAATTGGTCTGGGACGCTCATTCCTTGAGCGCGCGTGGCGAACAGTTACGCAAATGCCTCGAGTCGATCCGGGCCGGAAATTATCTGGGGTCACGCTGGTACGCTGGAAAATTTGTCGTCGAGGAACGGCCATGTGTGGTCTGATCGCCGCCTGGGATCCCGCAGGACTGACCGGTGCGCCACTTTCGTTGGCGCTGGCTGACCTGCGTCATCGCGGTCCGGACGCGCAGGCATACCTGTGGCGTGAGGAACACCGGCTGCATCTCGCCCATGCCCGGCTCAAGATCATCGATACAACCGACGGCGCAAACCAACCGTTTGTCTCCCCCTGCGGGCGCTGGGCAATTGCTTTTAACGGCGAGATCTACAACTTTCGTGAACTGCGCAACGAAATATCCGACCGTTGGAATTGGCGCACGCACAGCGATACCGAAGTGCTGATGGCTGCCTGGGCCCTGTGGGGTGAGGGCTGCCTGCAGCGTCTGGTCGGCATGTTCGCATTCGTCATCCACGATGCGGACGAACATATACTGACGCTCGTCCGCGACCGTTTCGGCATCAAGCCCTTGTATTACGTTGCCGTCGGTACTCGACGGGTGTTTGCCAGCGAAATACCGCCGTTGCTGCGCTTCCAACCTGCCGCAGCCGACGAATCGACGATTCGGACATATCTCGAACTGGGACTTTACGACCATGGCACTCACACCTTCTTCAAGGGCGTGCGCTCGCTCGAGCCGGGGGCATTGATCCGGCTCGACCTACGCAACGGCAGCGAAACGAATCGTCGCTGGTACAACCTCGCCGAGCATGTGCCGGACCTGTCTGGCGCCACAGAAAAGGAATTGACGGATCGGACTGAGGAACTCGTCCTACAAGCGGTGTCGTCGCATCTGGTAGCCGATGTCGAGGTTGGTTTGAATGTGTCAGGGGGCGTCGATTCTTCGATGCTGACAAGGCTGGCGATAGCCGAGCTGGGGGTTGCACATCTCTTCACACAGGACTACGCGGGATACAGTGAGGCACCATGGGTCCGTGAAATTGCAAGCGGAGGCGTTCTTCACATCAGTGAACTGTCATTCGAGCATATCGACTCATTGCTGCTTTCTACCTGCGCAATCCAGGCCGAACCATTTGGCGGGGTGACAGTATGCGGTTACGATGAACTTTACGCAGCAGCGTGTGCGCAAGGCGTGACCGTCCTGCTCGACGGCAATGGTGTCGACGAAGCATTTCTTGGTTACGACCGTTATCATCAGGCTTGGGTTTGGTCTGCGAATAATGAAGTCGAACGCGAGCATAGAGCAGACGGTTATCGCACGTTTTGGGGGCGCATGGCTGCGCCGCCTTTAACAACCGGCGGGGTAGCCATCGACGGAACACGCAGTACCTGTCCTGAAGCGATCTCCCCAAACTTGCTTGACTCAGCAGATTTGGCGCCGCAGGCGACCATTGTCGGCTTCGAGTGTCCGATCAAAAATCTGGCAGCCACCGACCTGTTCCACAACAAGATCCCGCGGGGCTTGCGCTTTAACGATCGAATGTCGATGGCGAGATCACGGGAATTGCGTGTGCCATTCCTTGACCACCGGCTCGTGGAGTTTGCCTATGGGGTACCGACTAATTACCTGCTAAACGAACGAGGCTCGAAGGCGATATTCCGGGAAGTGGCAGCACGTCATATGCCAACAGCCGTGGCCTTTGGTGCCAAGCGCTCGGTCCAGTCTCCGCAGCGAGAATGGATTGCTAACGAGTGGCGGGGTCGTATCGATGACCTGCTCAATTCGACCAGTTTTGCGGATCGAGGCTGGGTTGATCCTGCAGTTGCACGGCACGCATGGGATCGTTATCTCGGCGGCGCCCGGGATAATTCATTTCCGATCTGGCAATGGCTTGGTCTCGAATACTGGGCAAATGCCTTTCTCGACAAATCACATTAGAACTAGCTTTCGATAAGGACTGATTGTCATGCCAACTGCTTACCTTTCGGCGCTTGGAGTCATGGGGCGGCGGCACCTGAAGGGGCTCGCCAGAGCAGGCTTCAAGGTCTTTGCCTACGACCCCAACCTGGAGGCCTATTCTGTTGCGCATCGTGAGCTTGCGCAGTCGGGCTTGCCCGAGGATTGTCTTTGTTCGGAGCAGGTGAAGCCGGACTTTTTTGACGTCGCGATCTTTTCTGAAACGACATCTGCTCGCCTGGAGAACTTTCGACGCTTTTTGTCCAGCACCCAGGTCGGCCGTGTATTGCTAGAAAAACCGATTACTGCCAACCCACAAGAACATGAGGCATTCTTGAGCGTGGCGAAGGCTTATGACATCGCCAAGCGGACGCAAGTTAACTTCATCCGCCGCACTTGGCCGCATGTGCAACACCTGGCCGAGTTGTGCTCGCGGGAAAAGTTGTTTGCGATGACTCTGAACGGCGGCGCGATCGGCTTGGGGTGCAATGGCATCCATTACCTGAATACTTACCTCTGCCTTGCTGGAGACGAAATGCCAAAGGTGCGTTGGGCGGCATTGGCGCCAGAAACGGTGAAAAGCGGCCGTGGTGATCAGTTCGAGGACTATGGTGGGGATTTTGTGCTCGAAGGCTCGCGGGGCAGCCTGCTGGCTTCGCTCGCTGGGGATAGCAGCGCAGGTGTCGTGATGACGGTGCGCGGAGCGCATTTCATGGCGCAGATCGATTACTCTGACCTGCAATGGAAATTGGTGCGGCGTAGAACCGAAAGCACCTTGCCTCTCTATCGCTATGGCGCCGATTACGAGATCGTCGAGCAGGGGCGACTGGAACTGCCAGAGATGGAGTCCGTCACCGAAGGCTGGGCGCTTGGCAGGATCGATCTGCCTGTTTTGGAGCAAGCGCTGGTTACGCACCGCCTGCTGGACCACCTGCTGAGGGCTGGCGGGGCACATCCGCCTTATCGATTCACCTGAGAAACGCCATGAGCATACGTTGTCTTGTGATCGGTGTCGGCAAGATGGGTTCGGCCCACCTAGAGGTGCTGGCTGCCCTAAACCCCGATGCGTTGGCTGGTTGGGCGCCAAGCGAGCGCCGACGTGAAGCCGTCGAATCCGTCGGTGCAGGCTTCTTCCACGGCTCATTGGATGCGGCACTTGACGAATTCCAGCCAACGCATGTCATTGTCGCTTCGCCCGTCGAAACCTTGGCGCCGATTTCTGTCCAGCTCATCGCTGCCGGGGTGCGCCACCTTCTCGTCGAGAAACCGGGGGGGCTTCAGCGCGCGGAGGGCGAGGCACTGGGAGCCGCGGTGAAAACGAGCGGAGCGGACCTGCACGTCGGCTACAACCGTCGTTTCTACTCATCAATACGTACTGCGCTAGAGCTGATTAGCGATGCAGGCGAGGAAATCGAGAGCGTTTCTTTCGAATTCAACGAGGTGGTGCCCGACCCCTCGGGTCCGGCCGGACACGCCCCATGCGTACGCGAACACTGGCTTCTCGCAAACAGCCTGCATGTGATCGACAGCGCCTTGTTTCCTGTCGGATATCCAGATCTGTTGCATTCTGAATTTGCGCGTAGCGGCAGTCTCTCCTGGCACACCGCTGGAAGTATCTTCGTCGGTTCGGGGATGACTGCCCTGGGTAAACCGTTTGCTTATCATGCCAATTGGACGGCGCCGGGACGCTGGGGCTTCGAGTGGATGACGCCATCCGCACGCTATGTTTTCCGTCCGTTGGAAAAGCTAGTTGTGATGCGCTGTGGTAGTTTCAAACTCGAGGAGATTCCGCTAAATGATGAACTAGACCATCGTTTCAAAGCGGGCGTCTATTTGCAAAACCAAGCCTTTCTATACGGGGGCGCGAACGCTGCCCGCCTGGTTTCACTGGAAGACGCGTTATCTCTAATTCGCCTAGGTGAAGCCATCGCTGGCTACCGCAACTTTACAAAAGGCATTCGGGGCGGATGACGGAGGTTGCTGACAAGATGAGATCGTGTGAGCCATGCGTATCCTAGGAATTGTTCCTGCCCGTGGCGGATCAAAAGGCATACCTCGCAAAAACTTGGAGGATGTTTGCGGTCGCCCTTTGATTGCCTGGTCGATCGAGTCGGGGCAGTTATTGCTGGCCAATAATGTCCTTGCTCGTTGCGTCGTCTCGACGGACGATGAGGAAATCGCCGCCGTCGCTCGTGCTTACGGTGCCGACGTACCCTTCCTGCGGCCAACCGAGGCAGCGACAGATACAGCGAAAGCGCTCGCCTACGTCTTACATGCGCTCGATACCCTCGAGCCGATAGACGGGCCTTACGATGCCGTGATGATCCTGCAACCGACGAGTCCGCGGCGCGATCCGGCGGCGATAGCCAGCGCGGTAACGCAACTAGCCTCCACCGATGCCGATTCGCTGATATCTTGCTACCAAGAGGACTACATCAACGAATTGGTCATGTACGAAGACGAAGACAATGGTCGTATCCGGCCGCGTCATCCGAATCACAATAAAGGGGTTCGTCGTCAGGAGCACGGGCCGCTGATGGTGCGTAACGGGGCGGTCTATGTGACGCGTGTGCCCTATCTTCGGGCAACCGGACAGTTGGTCTGCGACCATCCAGTGCTACTGCGAATGCGCAAGATCGACTCGATCGATGTGGATACACCAGACGACCTTGAGCTGTTGCGGGCACTGTTGTGCAAGTAGGCATTCTCGAACCGGGTGGATTCTCCCATGAAGCGCTGGCACGCTTGCGGGCCCTAGGACCGGTGCAGGTTTACGATGGGGGCGATCTGGCAAAGTTCCTCGCGCCACTGGAAGCGGTATTTGTCCGACTGGCGTATCGCATTGATGACGCTTTCCTGGAGATGGGCCCTAAGCTTCGCTGGCTATGCAGTCCAACCACGGGGCATAACCATATCGACGCGGCGGCGCTGGTGGTCCGCGGTATACAGTTGCTCAGCCTGCGCGGCGAGCGGACCTTTCTGGAAACGATTCGCGCGACGCCGGAACATACCCTCGGCCTGATTTTGGCTCTATTGCGGCGCCATCGGCAGGCCCTCGATGACATCGCTGCGGGCCGTTGGGACAGAGATGCTTGCAGAGGCGAGGAGCTTTTTGGCAACAAGGTCGGTATCGTCGGACTCGGCCGAGTCGGATATCGTCTGGCATCTTACCTAAGTGCTTTCGGCGCGGACGTGGTCTGGTGCGATCCGGCCGACGTACCATCGATGCCGGAGTGGCAGCGGTTTCCCAGTATTCTGAATCTGATCGAATCGAGTCGGATAGTTGTATTGTGCGCGAGCTACCATAGCAATAAAAAGGCAATTGTCGGCAAGAATGAGATCGCTGCAATGGCAGGACGCTATTTCGTCAATACAGCGCGAGGTGAACTGGTCGATGAAGAAGCCTTGCTGGCCGCAGCGCGCTCGAATCGCTTACGGGGCATAGCTATTGACGTAATCGCAAACGAGAACGGTGATAATCGTCTTGATGAATGGCGTGCCTTACTACCCGGACGGAACCTAATCTTGACCCCACATATTGCTGGGGCAACCTTTGATTCGATGTCGCGTACAGAATGCTTTATCGCGGACAAATTGATTACTGCGACAAAGGAAGGAGCTTCACTTTGAATCTCGCCGAATACGAACGCACTGGTCGTACCTTTGTTATCGCAGAAATTGGACAGGCCCACGATGGTAGCCTCGGCATCTTGCATTCACTAGTCGATGCTGTCGCCGCAACGGGTGTGGATGCGATCAAGTTCCAGGTGCATCTCGCCGATGCCGAGAGTAGCTCGCTCGAGCCCTTCAGGGTGCGCTTTTCCCCTGTCGATGCGACACGCTACGACTATTGGAGGCGCATGGAGCTACCCTTGGCGGAGTGGTGCCGGCTCAAGGAAAGATGCGACACCCTCGGCGTCGAGTTTCTAGCGACGCCGTTTTCGAACGCAGCAGCTGATCTCCTCGAGCAAGTGGGTGTTTTCCGCTATAAAGTCGGCTCTGGCGATATAGCAAATCCATTGCTTCTCGAACGTATTGCCAGAACCGGCAAGGAAGTCATCCTGTCGACCGGCCTTGGCTCGATAGAGGAGTTGGATGCCTCAACTGCGTTTTTAGAGGAACGCGGCAATCCATATGCCGTGCTGCAATGCAGCACGCGCTACCCGACTGCGGCCGAAGATGTTGGGCTCGCCTGGCTCGCCGAATTCCGCGAGCGTTATGGTTGTCCGGTCGGCCTCTCCGACCATTCTGGGACCATCTATGCAGGTCTTGGTGCTGTGGCGCTCGGTGCCACGGTGGTCGAGGCTCATGTGACCTTCGACCGGCGCATGTTCGGACCAGACGCCAAAGCTTCGCTGACAGTCGATGAGTTTTCCCACATGGTCGAGGGCATCCGTTTTCTGGAAAAGGCGCGGGCTAGCGGGCTAGGCAAGGCGCTCGACGACGGCAAGCGGGAACTGCGTCGCACGTTCGGCAAGGCGCTGGCCGTCAATCGCGACCTGCCGGCGGGGCATGTCTTGTCCTTCGAGGACCTGGAAGGCAAGAAACCGGCCGATGCCGGAATTGCCGTTGGTGATCTGCGGCAAGTTATTGGCCGAACGCTTATCCTTAGCAAAAAGTGCTGGGACTTCCTGAAACAGAGCGATTTGAAATGAAGAGAAAAATTTGCGTGGTGGTGGCTAGTCGTGCCAACTACGGACGCGTGAAGTATCTGATGAAGGCCATCCAGTCGCATTCGGACCTTGAATTGCAAGTGATTGTCGGCGCGTCGACTCTGCTTGAGCGCTTCGGCAAGGCGATCAACATCATCAAGGCCGATGGATTTACGCCGGTCCGCTCCATCCACTACGTGATTGAAGGGGAAACCCTTGCGACGCAGGCGAAGTCGACCGGCTTGGGGATCGTCGAGCTATCGTCAGCTTTCGAGGATTTGCAGCCGGATATGGTGGTGACGGTCGCGGACCGCTTTGAAACGATGGCAACCGCGATTGCTGCAACTTACCTAAATATTCCGCTCGTGCATCTTCAGGGGGGGGAGGTGAGCGGCAACATTGATGATCGGGTTCGCCATGCCATTACGAAGCTGGCCGACCTCCATTTCGTCGCTTCCGAGCTCTCGGCGCAGCGTGTGGTGTCGATGGGCGAGGATTACCGCTATGTCTTTAATTACGGCTGCCCAGCGATGGATATCTTGGCCAATGAGGATATGTCGACTTCCAACGAGCAGATGTCGCGTTATCTCGGCGTAGGTAGGCCGATCGACTGGTCTAAGCCCTATCTGCTCATGGCCCAGCATCCGGTAACGACCAGTTACGGGCGCGGTTTCGAGGAGGTTAGCCAGACATTACAAGCGCTGAAGTTGATTCCGGATATCCAGAAAGTCGTGATGTGGCCGAACGTCGATGCCGGCAGCGACGACGTTTCTAAGGGCATTCGCCACTTCCGCGAATTAAACATGAATGAACCGATCTACTACTACAAGAACTTCTCGCCTGAGGACTACGCCCGCGTGCTGAACAATGCCCTGTGCTGCATCGGCAATTCCTCGTCCTTCATCCGTGAGGCGGCTTATCTCGGCGTGCCCTCTGTCATCGTCGGCGATCGTCAGCAAGGGCGGGAGCATGGCCGGAACATCGTCTTCGCCGGCTATGACTGTGACGATATTGTGGAGAAGGTGCGCGCCCAGGTGAATCATGGCCGCTATGAGCCAGATTACCTTTTCGGGCGGGGAGATGCCGGCAAGCGGATCGCTGCGGAACTCGCGACGACCGATTTTCGGCATGGTGCGTAAGTAGTCGCCACGATGAAGGTAGCGTTCATCGGCAACCAGGGAGGGCGCGAAGTTTACGCTTTCTATGCTGGAATGGCGAAAGCCTTGCAAGTTGGATTCGGTGCCTCAAGCCGGTTTGCCGTCTGGCTCGATGAAGAGCGATTCGACCTCATTAGCCAGGGTTTTGTCGATGCGGAGTGCCTCAGTTTCGAGGCGCATGTCCGCACTGCGCCAGCTGCCGGTGAACATGAGCTCAACCGTCTCGTGCGGGACTACCGGGAAGTGAATTGGTCCGAGGTCGTCGCTGTCGAAAGAGCCTTTACCGATTATTCAATGCTGTTGGGTGCCGCGGGGGATCGTCGGGAATCGCCAGAGTATGTGCGCAACCTCGTGGTCGCCATTGTCGGATTTCTGGAGACTGTTCTTAAAGGATGCGACGCGATGGTGTGTCAGACTGCAGACACACTCTTCTCGTTGATTGCCTTCAAGGTCGCCCACCACCGAGGAATCCCCGCATATGCGATTGCCCCGGCCTGGCTGCTCGAGCCCGGTAAAGGGGGAGGCTTCTTCGCTAACAGCGAGTACCTAGAGTGCGACAGCATGATGCGCTCGTTTGCCGCGCGTAAGTCCACTGGACTGACGACCGAGGAGCGCGCGCGCGTCGAGACCCTGATTCAGTCGATTCAGGGCTTTGACGGAAGGACGGCATTCAATGCCACAACTTCTAAAGGCAAGACGGCCGGTCGCCGCGCTTTGTCCCCCAACGCGATTCGTTTCCTGACTTACTTTAGCGAGAACGTCCGACGGAACAAGCGTGTCGAGTATATTAAGATCGAGCCGCTGCGCAAGGTGCGTGCGAATCTGTTGCGCATAATCCGTAAGCAACAGACCCGGAATGCCTTCGGCTCGCCCGACCTGGAGTCCATTTCACCCCGGAGTGTTTTTTTTGCGATCCACTACCAGCCCGAACAATCAACTCTCGCGCAGGGCATCTGGTATGTAAATCAGGTAGCGCTCGTCGAGAACATCTCCAAGTCGCTGCCGCTCGGCTACACGCTGGTGGTCAAGGAGCATCCTTGGGGCCGTGGGAACCGACCGCGCTGGCAGTACCAGCATCTGGCGGGTTTCTACAACATCGCATTTTGCGACGCTCCCGCCAAGGAGATCATCAAGCGCGTCGATGCGGTTGTTGCGGTTTCGGGCACCGTTGCTATGGAGGCACTCATTTTCGATAAGCCGGTAGCTCTTCTGGGCAGGAATTTTTTCGAGTTTTGCGATTTACTTTACAAGGTTCCTGCCATCAACGACCTACCCGAAGTGCTCGCCAAAATTCTGCTTGATAACGATTTCGCAAAACAGACGGACCGTGAGGAGCGCCTCCATCGATTTCTGATAGCGTATCTTGATGGTTTGGTGCCGTACTTTCCGCTTCAGGAATTTGCTAGCGACTGGGGCCGTGCGCTTGCTGCGGAACTAAAACTGAAACCGGTTGAAGATCTAATCGAAGAAAATAAGAGGACAGCATGAAAGCGGTGATTCTTGCCGGCGGTCTCGGTACGCGCATTAGTGAGGAAACCAACCTCAAACCGAAGCCGATGATCGAAATCGGTGGAAAACCGATCCTCTGGCACATCATGAAAATCTACTCGGCGCACGGCATCAATGATTTTGTCGTTTGCTGCGGCTACAAGGGCTACCTGATAAAGGAGTACTTCGCCAACTACTTCCTGCATATGTCGGACGTGACTTTCGACATGGCCCGAAACGAGATGCAGGTGCATCAGCAGAAGGCTGAGCCGTGGCGAGTGACGCTGGTCGACACCGGCGAGAGCACGATGACTGGCGGTCGCCTGAAGCGGGTGGCCGACTATCTGCGCGACGAGCAGGCATTCTGCTTCACCTACGGCGACGGCGTCGCCGATGTCGATCTCTCCCGCTTAATCGACTTTCATCGCGCGCACGGCAAGCTGGCGACGGTCACTGCTGTGCAACCACCCGGCCGCTACGGCGCCCTGCAGATGGACGGTTTGAGGGTCGACGGCTTTGCAGAGAAACCGCGCGGCGACGGTGGGCTGATCAACGGGGGCTTCTTTGTGCTGTCGCCGCAGGTGATCGACTACATCGCCGCCGACGATACTCCCTGGGAATCGTCGCCGCTGGAGAGACTTTCCGATGAAGGTGAACTGATGGCCTTCGAGCATCGCGGCTTTTGGCAGCCTATGGATACGCTACGCGAAAAGAAACTGCTCGAAGAGCTGTGGGCGAGCGGAAAGGCGCCGTGGAAGTTTTGGGAATGAACCCTCAGTTCTGGCACGGCCGTCGCGTGCTGGTGACCGGACACACTGGCTTTAAGGGAAGCTGGCTCTGCTCGTGGCTTGCTTCAATGGGCGCGGAGGTTCACGGCTACGCACTGCCGCCGCCAACCGATCCTTCCCTGTTCGAGGTGGCGAAGGTCGGCGACCTACTCGCATCCAGCGAGATGGCCGACGTCCGCGACAGCGAGGCGCTGTGCGCCGCTGTGCGCAGTGTTCACCCGGAAATCGTTTTCCACCTGGCAGCGCAGCCGCTAGTGCGCCACTCGTACCGGGCACCGGTCGAGACCTACGCGGTGAATGTTATGGGCACGGTGCACCTGCTCGAAGCGGTTCGCCAGAACGATTCCGTGCGAGCCGTGGTCAGCGTTACAACCGACAAGTGTTACGAAAACCGCGAGTGGCTATGGGGCTACCGCGAGAATGAACCGCTCGGCGGGTGCGACCCCTATTCGAACAGTAAGGCCTGTGCCGAGTTGGTCAGTGCTGCCTATCGCACCTCCTTTCTCGCTGATTCGGGTGTGGCGCTGGCGACCGCGCGCGCTGGAAACGTAATCGGCGGCGGCGACTGGGCCGCGGATCGGCTGCTGCCAGATTTGTTGCGCGCGCTGGATGCCGGCGAGACCTTGATCATTCGCTCGCCGGGCGCGATTCGGCCATGGCAGCACGTGCTGGAGCCGCTGTCTGGATATCTCGCGCTGGCCGAAGCGTTGGTCGCATCCGGAGTGCAAGCGGCGGAGGCCTGGAATTTCGGGCCAGTGGACGACGAAGCACGGCCGGTCGGCTGGATCCTCGAGCACCTCGCGGCAAGCGTTCCCGAGCTGCGCTGGCAGTGCGATAGCGCAGCGCAGCCCCACGAGGCGAACTATCTCAAGCTGGACAGCAGCAAGGCGCGTACGCAGCTGGGCTGGGCACCGCGCTGGCGTCTAGACAAGGCGCTGGATATGACGGTCGCTTGGCATAGTGGCTGGCGACAGGGCGACGATATGCGCGCACTGTCGCTAGCGCAGATTGCCGAGTATACGGCTGGCACGTCTGACTGATTGCACCCACGAAATCCCATGTCGCGCTTCCGTTTCATTCCTACGTCTCTCCCCGGCCTGCAGTGCGTCGAAAGAGTCCGTCTCGAGGATCATCGTGGTTTCTTATCGCGACTTTTCTGTGCGGAAGAGTTCGCCGCCGCAGGTTTCGCGCTGTCGGTGGCGCAGATCAACCACACGCTGACCTGCCGCACGGGTACCGTCCGCGGGATGCACTATCAATTGCCGCCCTTATCCGAAATGAAGCTGGTCACCTGCGTGCGCGGCCAGGTGTTTGATATCGCCGTCGACTTGCGGGCAGGCTCGCCGACTTTCTTGAAGTGGCATGGCGAGATACTTTCATCCGAGAATTGTCGGGCTTTGGCCATTCCCAAGGGGTTCGCACACGGATTTCAGGCGCTCGACAAGGATTGCGAACTAGTCTATCTACACTCTGCGCCTTATTGGCCGGAGGCAGAAGCTGCTCTCAATGCCTGCGATCCCAGTCTTGCGATCGACTGGCCGTTGCCGATTGCGGAAATATCGGACCGCGACCGGAGTTATGCCATGCTGTCAATAAATTTCAAAGGTGTCGTGCTATGAGATGCCGCCACTGCGGAACCGAGCTGACGCTGCCATTCATAGATCTCGGTTGCGCGCCACCCTCAAATTCTTACCTGACGAGCGAAGCGCTGAATGCTCCGGAGAAGTGGTATCCCCTACGGGTGATGGTATGCACCGAATGCTGGCTGGTCCAAACTGAAGATTTCGCGGATCGCGAAGAGCTGTTTTCCGCAGACTACGCTTATTTCAGTTCTTTCTCCGATAGCTGGCTGCGGCACGCCCGCCAATACGTCGAGGCGATGGCCGAGCGTTTCGCCCTCGATGCCGATTCCCATGTCGTCGAGGTCGCTGCTAACGACGGCTACCTGCTGCAGTACGTGTGCGAGCGCGGCATCCCGTGCCTCGGGGTTGAACCCACGGCGAGCACTGCTGCTGCCGCGCGGGCAAAGGGTATCAAGGTCGTAGAATCCTTCTTCGGCCGTGGGGTAGCGCAGGAGCTGTGCGTTGACGGTAAGGCCGCCGACCTGATGGTGGCGAATAATGTCCTTGCACACGTTCCAAACATTAACGATTTCGTCGGCGGCTTTGCGATCTTGTTAAAGGAAAATGGCGTCGCCACTTTCGAGTTTCCCCACCTGCTGCGGCTAGTCGAAGATGTCCAGTTCGACACGGTCTACCACGAACATTTCTCCTATCTCTCCCTGTCGACGGTGACCCGCATCTTCGAGCGGAACGGGCTGCGTGTTTACGACGTTGAGGAGTTGCCGACACATGGAGGTAGCCTGCGGGTCTTCGCGCAGCGGGCTGATACCGGCGCGCTGCCTATGGCCGCCAGCGTCGCGGCGATGCTGGCGCGCGAGCGTGCCGCGGACATGACAGCCGCGTCCTCTTATCAGGACTTTCAGCCTCGCGCCGAAAAGGTCAAGGACGACCTGCTAGCCTTTTTGATCGAGGCCAAGCGTACCGGGAAGAAGTCGGTGGCCTACGGCGCCGCAGCCAAGGGAAATACGTTGATGAACTTCGCAGGCATCCGACCGGACCTGATCTCCTTTGTTGTCGACCGCAATCCGGCGAAGCAGGGGAAGTTCATGCCGGGGAGCCGGATTCCGATTGTCGGCGAAGAAGCCTTGAAGGAGACGCGCCCCGACGTGGTGGTCGTCCTGCCTTGGAACCTCTGCCAAGAGATTGAATCGCAACTAGCCTACGTCCGTCAGTGGGGCGGGCAATTGCTCGTTGCCGTTCCGAGAATTCGTCAGTGGTAGATAACAAAGGCGTTCGGGTTGTTGTAACCGGAGCTAATGGCTTTGTTGGCCGACATGTCATCAACGCCCTCGAACGTCGGGGGGTACCGTATGTTGCCATCTACCGCACTGCGCTTCATGAGGCCTTTTCCGGGAGCGGCGATCATTGCGCCCTGGATCTGCTGAGCGAGGGTGCTGCCGAGAGGTTTTCGGCTTTAGGCGGGACACATCTGATTCACTTGGCTTGGTGCGCCGAACATAAACAGTTCTGGTCTTCCCCGAAAAACCTCGACTGGGCGTCTGCGACCCTTTCGCTGGTGCGCACATTCGCCGCCGGCGGGCGTCACGTGACCGCAATCGGAACCTGTGCCGAGTACGATTGGTCGCATGGTCTTTGCATCGAAAACGATACACCGATTGAACCGTCGACGATCTATGGCCAAGTTAAGGCTGCAACCGCCAGTTTGACGCAGACAGCCTGCAACGCATTGGGATTGTCGTGCTGCTGGGCAAGGTTGTTTTTCCCTTTTGGTCTGGGCGAACATCCCGACCGGTTCGTACCGTCGGTAGCATCCGCGTTGGCTGGCCGCCGCCCAGAATTTCCTGTCGGAAACGAGAACTGGCGGGATTTTCTTGCCGTTGAAGATGTTGCTGATGCCATCGTACATCTGACTCTAGTCGAGCATCAGGGAGTGATCAATATTTGCTCGGGCATTCCTCGCCAGATCCGCCACGTAGTCGCTGAAATAGGGCGTTTACTCGGTGTTGGTGCCGGCGTTCTTCCGGATGCCAAGGCAGTCGCTCCGAGCGATTCTCGCTGGATCGTCGGCGACGAGTCGCGTCTGCGTGCGACCGGTTGGCGGCCGGAAGCCAGCTTTTCCCAGCGATTAGCCTCCTATGTCGGGCGGCACCTCACGTCACCAAAATAAATCCACTATGGGGTAATGCAATGAATGCCTACGACAAATTCAAAGCGGAGTGCGTGGAGGAGATCGCTGCGCAAGGCGCAGACGGCACTTTGAAAGAGCTTTCCAGTGCTTGGTTCGACCGCTCGCATGCAATGAAATATTCGTACCACTTCGAGTGGATGGGGCGCCCAATAATTCAGTATCCACAGGACTTGCTAGCAATGCAGGAACTGATTTGGAGCATAAAGCCCGACCTCATCTTAGAGACCGGGATCGCGCACGGCGGATCGTTGATTTTTTCCGCCTCGATGCTCGAGCTTAATGCACTGTGCGGAGGGCCTTCGAACGCGTCCGTGCTTGGCATCGACATCAATATTCGAGAGCACAATCGGGCGGCGATTGAAGCGCATCCGATGGCCCGTAGGATTTTGATGATCCAAGGTTCCAGCATCTCACCTGAGGTGGTCACTGAGGTCGTGAGCAAGGCTAAAGACAAAAAGAAAGTTTTGGTCTGTCTCGACAGCAACCATACCTACCAACATGTGCTAGCCGAGTTGCAAGCCTATGCCCCACTGGTTTCGCTTGGCAGCTACTGCGTAGTCTTCGATACGGTGGTAGAAGACATGCCGACCGAGATGTTCTCGGACCGGCCGTGGCGCCCAGGCAATAGTCCTAAGACAGCGGTCATGGAATATTTACAAACTCATCCGGAGTTCTCGATCGACCGAGGGATCGACGACAAGCTGCTGCTGAGCGTGGCGCCCAGCGGATATCTCAAGCGGGTCGCCTAGTGAACCCAGATGCGGCAAGGCCTCCCAAGGTCAGTATCGGTATGCCGGTGCGTAACGGAGGTAAATTGCTCCCGGCCGCGCTGCGCTCCGTGCTGGATCAGACCGAACAGGATTTTGAACTTATCGTTTCCGATAACGGTTCGGACGACGGCAGTAGTGAAATATTACGCCGTTTGGCCGCTGACGATCCGCGGGTCAGTTACTTTCGCCAGGATCCGGTAATCCGTGCTTACGACAATTTCCGATTTGTACTGGAAAGGGCGCGAGGCGAGTTTTTCATGTGGGCGGCGCACGACGACACGAGGGATCTGGATTTCGTCGAGCGCTTGATGTCGGTACTCAATAAAAACAAGGACGCGGTTCTCGCCTTCGGAGACTTGAACCTGATTACACCGACCGATCCCCTCGGCACGCCCCATCCATTTCCATTCGAAACAAAGGGGATGGGAACTGCTGCCCGGCTCCGAAAGATTTCTCGTATGCAGTGTTTTTACTATTATGGATTGTGGCGTACGGCTGCGATTAAGCGTTTGCCGTATGCCTACTGCGCGTGGTGGCCGGACCTGCCGATGATGTTGTCGGCAGCGCAGCTAGGAAGTTTTCTTCATGTGCCAGGAACACGGTTTAATTACTGGGAAGTCCCGAAGAGCAACATCAGTCGGGTCGTGAGTCAGGATTTTGTCGCGCGGTTCAACTTACCGATGAGTGTCGCCTGTCTAATCGCAGCGACCTATCGTGCTTGCTCCGAAGTTGGTGGTCTTTGGATTGGCATCTACGCCGCGAGTCTCGTTGTAGTCAAGCAGGCGACAAATCTGCCCGGCTATCTGCTGCGTAGGCTCAAGGATCTCGCCCAGTGATTCCTCGTACCTCCGCTTACCGCATACCTATTTTGATCATGATCCGCAGTTTCGATCGCGGAGGCACCGAGCAGCACCTGGCGTACATCCTTTCGCGTCTGAACCCCGATCGCTTTCGGGTGCGTGTTGCGACGCTTTATCCGCAGGGAACCTTACTGCAGGCGTTCAGGGGAACGCACATCGAGATGCTGGCCTTGCCCGATGCTAGCCGGGCGGCGAGGCTGCTCGCATTCGGCAGAATCGTTCGGCGTGAGCGGCTGTTATTACTTCATTGTTTTCTTCCTGAATCGTACCTGCTGTTCGGCAGTACCGGCGTCCTCTGCGGCGCTGCCGCGTGTATCATGAGCCGACGCAGCCGCAACCATTACCAGTCACGGCATCCGATTGCTGCCTGGGTCGAGCGGCGGTTGCATCGGCGAATGGATGCTTTACTGGGCAATTCGCGCGTTGTTATTCAGGATCTGCTAGACGAGGGCGCACCACCCGATCGTGTACGTTTGATCTATAACGGCATTGATATTGATCGCTTTCCTGTAAGGGAAGCTCGAATTAAGCGCCGCCTGGCGCTGCGCGCCGAACTCGGGCTGTCCGACGACCGAGTGGTGTTGACCTGCGTCGCCAACCTGTTCCCCTACAAGGGGCATGCTGATCTGCTCGATGCGCTGGCCCTGCTCGGTGCCGGATTTACGGCGCGGGCGACATTGCTGCTGGTCGGCCGCGATGCCGGTAGGCGTGCAGAGCTCGAGGTACAAGCTGCTAGGCTTGGCCTCTCTGCTGCTGTGCGCTTCCTTGGCGAGCGCGATGATGTGGCGGATTTACTCGCTGCCAGCGATATAGGTGTCCTCGCCTCGCATGAGGAAGGTTTCTCCAATGCCGTTATTGAGGGAATGGCTGCTGGCTTGCCGATGGTGGTCAGCGATGTCGGTGGCAATGCCGAAGCCGTAACCGACGGTGAGTGCGGCTATGTCGTCCCGGCGCGCGATCCGTCGTCGCTGGCTCAGGCGCTGGCGGACTTGATCAGCGATGCCGGCCGCCGCCAGGCGATGGGCGAGGCTGGTCACCGCCGCGTTACCGCCTCGTTCTCGCTCGATGCCTGTGTTGCTGCGTACGAATCACTGTATGAAGAGCTTTGGGATCGCCATGCTGCCGAGGCGCACCCGAGTTAACGAAAGGCTGATCCTGAAGTGTGTGGCATAGCCGGTTTAATCGCCGTCACTCCGCTTGCCGATGCCGATACGTTGCGTGCACGGGGGCATGCGATGGGCGAAGCGATTGCCCACCGTGGGCCGGATGACAGCGGCACCTGGGTTGATACCACGGTGGGATTGGTGTTGGCCCACCGTCGACTGTCTATCCTCGATCTCTCTTCGGCAGGTCACCAGCCGATGCAGTCTGCCTGCTCACGCTATGTCATCGTTTATAACGGCGAGATCTATAACTGGGTCGAGCTGCGCGACGAATTGGAAGCAGCGGGGCAGGCACCGGCTTGGCGCGGCCATTCCGATACTGAAGTGTTGCTCGCCAGCATTGTTGCCTGGGGGCTAGAGGCGACCTTACGTCGGGTGCGCGGGATGTTTGCGTTAGCGCTCTGGGACCGTGCCACGAAAACCCTGCAGTTGGCGCGCGACCGCATCGGTGAAAAACCTCTTTATTATGGCCGTATTGAAGGTGGTTTTGTATTCGGGTCAGAGCTAAAAGCACTGCGTGCGCTGTCGACAGCACGCTTCAATACTGAGCCCGGCGCACTCGCCCTGATGCTGCGCTATGGCTATGTGCCGGCGCCACACTCGATCTACCGGGGAATCTTTAAGTTAGCGCCAGGAACGCTGCTGCAAGTAACGGCCGACGGCCGCTTCAGAGACCCTGAGCCGTGGTGGCGTTTCGCGATATTGGCGCAGGAGAGAGCCGCGAACCGGAGGGTGCTGAGCGATGGCGAGGCGCTCGATGACTTAGAGGCAGTGCTCAGCGCGGCAATTGGCGAACAGATGGTAGCCGACGTACCGCTCGGTGCGCTGCTCTCCGGCGGCCTCGATTCGTCGATGGTGGTCGCACTGATGCAGGCACGTAGTGCGCGGCCGGTACGCACCTTTACCATCGGATTTTCCGAGAGTGGCTACGACGAGGCTGTACACGCGAAGGCGGTGGCACGTCATCTCGGGACTGAACACACCGAGTTGCATGTCGATTGGGCACAGGCGCGCGACATCGTTCCGCGTCTTTCTAATATTTACGATGAACCCTTTGCGGATTCTTCGCAGATTCCTACGGCATTAGTTTGTGCGCTGACGCGGCAGCATGTCGCCGTATGCCTTTCAGGTGATGCTGGCGACGAGTTGTTTGCCGGCTACAACCGTTACTTCTGGGCGGCCTCGCTTTGGCATCGTCTGGGTCGAGTACCGTTGCGATCGCGCCGAATGCTTGCTAGCAGTTTGTCTGCCATTCCTGCTGGCGCGTGGAACCGATTCTTTGCCGGCATTGGCCCGCTGTTGCCGGCGCGATTCCGGGTTAGTAACCCCGGCGACAAGCTACATAAACTTGCCGAGGTCATGGGCGCGCGGTCACGGGAGGCGCTTTACCGCGATCTGGTAAGTCAGTGGAGAGGGGCGCTACCGATGCTGAGTGCTAATGAGCCTTTGACGCTGGTTGCCGATCCAAGTCGTTGGCCTACGCTACCGGACTTTACCGAGCGTATGATGGCGGTCGATACGCTGAGCTACCTGCCCGACGATATCCTGGTAAAAGTCGACCGCGCGGCGATGTCCGCGAGTCTGGAAATGCGAATTCCGTTTCTCGACCCGCGGGTGATCGACTTCGCCTGGCGCCTGCCTCTCAGGCAAAAGGTGCGCGATGGTCAGGGTAAGTGGCTACTGCGCCAGCTACTTTTTCGCTATGTGCCACGCGAATTAGTCGAACGCCCAAAGCAGGGCTTCGGAGCACCCGTTGGGCACTGGTTGCGTGGTCCCTTAAAAGGCTGGGCGGAGGATCTACTTGCTCCAGCATCGCTTGCAGCAGACGGTTTGCTCGATCCGGTGCCTATTCGTGCCATGTGGCAACAGCATTTATCGGGCAAGAATGCGCACTACCCCCTGTGGAATGTTTTGATGTATCTGGACTGGAGAAACCGTTGGGGTTAAAGGTGTGTCAACTGTGTGCGGTGGATTTCACACTAGAAAAATTCCTTGTGCCGCTGGTTTCCGGGATGTTAAATCAAGGATGGGAGGTGCATTCCGTGTGCTCTGATGGCCCATCGGTAGGGCGTCTACGCACTCAAGGATTTAAAATTCATGTAATCCCGATCGCAAGAGGGTTTTTTCGTGTTAGCCATCTGAGTTCTCTAACACGACTCATAAAGCTCTTTAGACGCGAAAAATTTGATCTACTACATGTACATACGCCAATCGCTGCACTGCTTGGTCGAATTGCCGCAAAAATCGCGGGTATTTCGATAGTCATCTATACAGCGCACGGCTTTTACTTCCATGATGACATGCCGCGCTGGAAGTACATCCTGTATGTCTCGATTGAAAAACTAGGCGGATTACTTACCGACATACTGTTTACACAGAGCGCAGAAGATGCGCTTACCGCAACGCGATACAGATTTCTTGACTCCAAGAACATCCACGCTATCGGAAATGGCGTAAATCTTAAACGCTTCTCGCCGACAAATTGGGACTGCATTGCAGACGTTAGAAGGGCATTTAAAATACCAATGGATGCCTTTGTTGTCGGGTTCGTGGGCAGGCTTGTCGAAGAAAAAGGTGTTGGTGATTTGATAATTGCGGCGGAGTATGTAACCCGTCAGTCTCCAAATATATGGTTCATCCTCATTGGTGAACGTCTTCCGTCAGATCACGCAAAAGGCGTGGAAATTGAGTTGAAGAAACTATCCCTTCAAAGCAGTGCTCGTGTGCTCATGCTTGGACCGCGCGACGATATTCCTCAGTTAATTTCTGCGATTGATCTGTTTTGTTTGCCGTCATGGCGAGAGGGCATGCCACGCTCTTTGATTGAGGCAATGGCCATGAGTAAACCTGTGATTGCGACTAATATTAGAGGGTGTCGCGAGGAGGTGATACACGGAGAAACTGGAATTTTGGTTCCCCCCCGCAAGCCTTTTGAGCTCGCAAATGCAATACTTCAGATGTCTGAAAAACGAGAGGAGTGTCTCATGATGGGAGAAAAAGGCCGAGCCCGTGCGCTTAATTTTTATGACGAAAGTTTAATTATCAGAAAGCAGATTGAGATTATTCGTGAGTACTTCGATGGGATTTAAGCGGACTAGAGACATCTTACTCGCCATTATCGCATTGGGCATTTTTGCAATTCCCATGTTAGCAATTAGCGCACTCATACTGACGACTTCTAATGGGCCAGCGTTATTTCTCGCGCCTCGAGTCGGTAGGGATGAAAAAATTTTTTATATGATCAAGTTTCGCACTATGAAGCTGGGTACTCCTCTAGTGCCCACCGATCGAATGACTAATCCACATCACTTTGTTACACCTGTCGGACAATTTTTACGTCGATTCAGTCTTGATGAGCTTCCACAGCTAGTTAATGTTTTGCGGGGTGAGATGAGTCTTGTGGGTCCCCGACCAGCACTTCCGAGTCAGTACGAACTTATAGACCTGCGTCGCCAAAATGGAATCTTCCAGTTAAGACCAGGCATTACAGGATGGGCGCAAGTAAACGGCAGAGATCAGCTGAGTCTAGAGCAAAAAGTTGCCTATGATAAAGAGTATAAGGACAACCCTTCGTTTGGATTGGAGTTGAAGATATACATGATGACGCTTATTAAAGTCATAAAAAGGGAGGGGGTTTCTCATTGAAAGCGCTGATTAACGGTCTACGGACCCCGGTGTTAGGACTACCTCGGACCATAAAGCGCCTGATAGTAGTTGTCACCGACGCGAGTCTCTGCGCTCTCGCGGTTTGGACCGCCTTTTTTCTGCGGTTGGGTGAGTTTGTTAGCTTTAAGGATGCTGCGGCATGGAGCGATGCATTGCTGTGGTGTTCTTTGGTATCAATTGCAATTGTAATTCCAACATTTTCGATCTTCGGTTTATATCGGGAGATCTTTAGGCATACGGGGCTACGAGCGCTAGTGACGGTGACGCGCGCACTCGCCCTCTACGGACTTGTCTTTTGCGTAATTTTTACCGTGTTTGGCGTGCCATCTGTGCCGAGGTCGATCGGTATTTTGCAGCCCATGGTGCTTTTAGTATTTGTTGGCATCTCTAGAATGCTCGCCCGTTTTTGGCTAAGTGACGCTTATGCTGAGCGGCTCAAGGTCTCGTTGCGGCCGAAGGCCTTAATCTACGGCGCCGGTTCTGCGGGTCGTCAGCTGGCGGCCGCGCTGCGCAATAGCCTCCAGATCTGGGTGGTGGGATACATTGATGACGATGAACGCTTACATGGGCATACCCTTGACGGTAAACCCATTTACAGCGCCAAAGATCTTGCTGCTGTGGCGCAAGCTCAAAATATCCAAGAAATATTGCTCGCCTTGCCTAGCGTGAGCCGCAGACGACGAAATGAAATTCTTGATTCAATTCGCCGCGCGAAAATCTCTGTCCGCTCCCTTCCCAGTATTGGTGAGATTGTCGATGGCCGTGTGACTGTATCGGACCTACGAGAGTTAGATATCGATGATCTGCTCGGTCGCGACGTGGTCTTACCAAACCAGATTTTGTTGGCCAAAAATATATCCGCGCGTACAGTGCTAATAACTGGGGCCGGGGGGTCGATTGGAGCTGAACTCTGTCGGCAGATTTTTGTGCTGCGACCCGCAAAGCTGCTGTTACTCGAGAGTAATGAGTATGCTCTACACAAAATTTACAGCGAGCTGATCGAGTCGCTTGATACACTCAATGAGGCCCGTCGAGACAGCTTAGTCCCGCTTCTCGGATCGGTTCAAAATGAAGACCGAATGCTCGAGATCATGAGGGTTTGGGAGCCGAACACAATTTATCATGCGGCAGCATATAAGCATGTGCCATTAGTTGAAAAGAACGTGGTCGAAGGAGTCGCAAATAATGTACTTGGTGCGGTCAGTGTCGCGCAGGCCGCAATCGCTACTGGCGTGGAGAACCTGGTACTCATATCCACCGATAAGGCAGTGCGACCAACAAACGTCATGGGGGCCAGTAAACGTATGGCGGAGTTATGTCTGCAGTCACTCTACGCCTCACAGCGGCAGCCCAACTGCACCCGTATCTCGATCGTCCGTTTTGGGAATGTACTAGATTCGTCGGGATCAGTGATCCCAATTTTCCGACGACAGATCCAGCAGGGCGGACCGATTACGCTGACCCACCCCGATGTCTGTCGCTACTTTATGACCATACCAGAAGCTGCACAGCTCGTAATTCAGGCCGGAGCGATGGCAAAGGGGGGGGACGTATTTTTGCTTGATATGGGCGCGCCGGTGCGAATCTTTGATCTCGCTGCGCGTATGGTGGAACTCTCTGGTCTTAGCGTGAAAGATCGCGATAATCCGGACGGAGATATTGAGTTAGAGATAATTGGATTGCGTCCCGGTGAAAAGCTCTATGAAGAGCTCCTTATTGGCGAGAACCCGCAGTCCACCCTCCACCCGAGAATTTATCGTGCAAATGAGCCGTTTGTTCAGTGGGAGGTAATGGAGACGGACCTTACTGCATTGAGGCTATTGCTTAGTCACGGTAATGTCGACGCGATTATCGCTATGCTTAAAAAGCACGTGACGGGATACGAGCCACACTCAGAAGTGGTAGACCTCGTCTACGCCGTACAGGCCGCCGGGCATTAGTGTGCCGTGTTGCCGTTATTTGTGTGGCGATATCGGGAAATAGCGGGCTCAAATAGCAGTTATTGTGGGCAAAGATTGTTCCCGTTATCCCGGTAAATCAGCACCTGATATGTCTGAAATAAATCTGATTTTTCGATCTTTTGAGCCAAGTTTCACTTATCGGAGCGGCCCTTGATCAAGAGAAAAGAGCAGTAGTTGCAAATAAAAAAAGCATTCTAAAGAGATGATGCCTTGGACGCTCTATTCGTAAATCCTGATTCCTCCGCTCAGGCTTATCAAGGTCTAGCCAAGCTCTACTCAGCGATTGAACCACCAACATGGGCTTTATTACTCGCTGAATCTTGCCGCTCAAAGGGTTTCGAGGTCGGAATACTTGATTGTGATGCCGAACGTTTGACGCTCAATCAGTCTTTAATTCGCGTGGAAGACTTAAAACCAAAGCTGGTGGTAATGGTTATGTACGGTCAAAACCCGAACTCAGGAACCACCAGCATGATTGGCGCGTTATCTCTTGCCCGGTCGATCAAACATTCTCGGCAAGATTTAAAAATATGCTTTGTGGGATCTCACACAAGTGCATTACCTATGGAAGTATTGTCTTACGACTGTGTGGATATTGTTCTTCTTAATGAGGGCGTCTATGCTTTGCACAACCTGCTCGCAAGCAACCTTACAGATGATTTGTCCACGATTAAAGGTATTGGCTATAAAAAAAAAGGCCCCGGGGGTTTCCTAATTCCCACTCTAAATGCTCCCCAATCAATTGTTCCTCAGGAGCGAATGGACATTGATCTCCCGGGCTATGCGTGGGATTTATTGCCTTATAAAGAAAGGCCTCTCGATTTATATCGAGCCCATTTTTGGCATGCTAAATTTAGTCATGACAAGCGGACACCATTTGCAGCAATTTACACTTCGTTAGGGTGCTCGTTCGCATGCGATTTTTGCATGATTAATATTGTCAATCGTGTAGATAATTCCGACGAGGTGAGCGCAGCAAACTCGAAAGGCATGCGCTTTTGGAGCCCTGAATGGGTTGAAAAGGAGATGAGAAAACTAGCTGATTTGGGGGTGAAAACCCTCAGGATCAGCGATGAAATGTTTTTCCTGAATAAAAAATACTATACGCCGGTACTTGAAAAAGCGATTGCTCAGGACTTTGGTTTTAACATGTGGACCTATTCCCGTATTGATACTGTCCGCGAGGACGCCCTTACGTTATTTAAACGGGCCGGGGTAGATTGGCTAGCGCTTGGCGTAGAGGCGGGCAATCAATTGGTGCGACAAGAAGTGTCCAAGGGGTCTTTCAAAGAAGTAAACATTAGAGAGGTGTGTAAGATCATAAATAACGCTGATATCAACATCATCAGCAACTATATATTTGGATTTCCGGAAGATACACTGGAGACAATGCAAGAGACACTCGATCTCGCCATGGAGCTCAATACAGAAATGGCTAACATGTACCCGTGCCAAGCATTACCTGGTAGCCCAATGTATCACACAGCGAAGAAAAATGGTTGGGCACTTCCAGATTCGTTCGAGGGTTATGCGTTCCTGTCCTATGAGAGCCAGCCGCTGCCAACAAAGTATTTAACTGCAGCCGAGGTATTAAAGTTTAGAGATGAGGCTTGGAAAGAATACTTTAGAAATCCAAGTTATCTCGACCTTGTCGAGCGGCGATTTGGCAGCAAAGAGAGAAAGAATGTGGAAGATATGACGAAGCTTTCTTTGAAGCGAAAGATTTTGGGGGACTGACTTATTCATGATTATCACCCGAACTCCTTTTAGAGTTTCTTTTTTCGGTGGTGGAACAGACTATCCAGACTGGTTTCGTGAATACGGTGGAGCGGTTCTTGCGACGACGATTAACAAGTATTGTTACATTTCATGTCGAAGACTGCCCCCATTTTTTGAGCACAAGCATCGTATTGTTTATTCAAAGATAGAGAATGTAAAACACAATCACGAAATTCAGCATCCGGCTGTGCGGGCTGTTCTGGATTGGTTGAATGTAAGGGACGGGGTTGAGATTCATCATGATGGCGATCTACCGGCACGCTCTGGCTTAGGTTCTAGTTCTTCGTTCACTGTTGGATTAATCCATGCACTGATGACATTAAACGGAAGTCATGCGACAAAAAATACCCTTGCTAAACACGCAATTCATGTCGAACAGGACATTATTGGGGAGGCGGTCGGATCACAAGATCAGATTTCTGCAGCTTTTGGTGGCTTTAATCGGATTGAGTTCAAACACGACGGTAACTTTGATGTAGCGCCAATCATACTTAATCGGCGTGTAGTAGAAGAGCTTCAATCTAATCTGATGCTGTTTTACACTGGCCTTTCTCGATTTGCTCCAGAAATTGCCCAGTCGAAAATAGAGAATATACGGAGTCGCGCGAAAGAACTCACTCAAATGCGGGCAATGGTTGACCAATCGATAGAGCTTCTCAAAAATGGAGAAGCCGGTCTTTTGGATTTTGGAAAATTGCTTAACGAAAGCTGGCAACTTAAGCGAAGTCTTTCATCGAAAGTGTCGACATCTGAAATTGATCAAATCTATGAAGCGGCGCTAGCTGCGGGGGCTAGTGGCGGTAAAATACTCGGAGCCGGTGGCGGTGGATTTCTGCTTCTTTTTGTGCCCCCGGAATACCAACAGCGTATTCTGGAAAAACTTCGCCATTTGGTTCATGTTCCCTTCACATTCGAAAATTCAGGAAGTCGCGTAATTGTCTATCAACCTGGCGAATCCGACTGAAACGAGATGCTTTCAATAAGAAACAGTCGAATTTTTGTGGCTGGACACCGGGGCCTCATCGGGTCAGCCATCGTCAGACACTTAGAAGAGAAGAGTTGTAAAACCACACTACTCAGAACACGCGCAGAACTTGAACTCACCAATCGTGAAGATGTATTCGATTTTTTCAGGTCGCAAAAACCCGAAATAGTATTTTTGGCCGCGGGAAAGGTCGGTGGCATTATGGAAAATCAAGATCACCCCGCAAGCTTCATTAGTCAAAATCTTCGCGTTCAGACGAATATAATGGAGGCAGCAGACGCCTTCAAGGTAAAGAAACTCGTTTTTTTTGGCTCTTCATGTATGTATCCGAGCCAATGCCCCCAGCCAATGGCTGAAGATCAGCTTCTCACGGGCAAACCTGAGCCGACGAGTATGGCTTATGCGGTGGCTAAACTCGCTGGTGTTCAATCTTGCCTCGCTTATAACCAGGAATCTGGTACAGCTCGTTTCCTTCCGTTGATACCAAATAGCGCTTACGGCCCAAACGATAACTTCAATCCGCAATCTGGGCATGTGCTCTCCGCATTGATTGCTCGTTTCCATGAGGCAAAGACTCTGAAGTCACAATCTGTCACGCTATGGGGTAGCGGATCCCCACGTCGAGAATTCGTGCATGTTGACGATATTGCAGCTGCTGCGGTCTATCTTGTATCAATTGAAGGCGCAGATATGTATTTACCGCTGAATATGGGGACTGGAACCGATATTTCGATTCGAGAGCTTGCTGAGTTGATCGCTTCGGTTGTCGGTTATCAGGGCAAACTGGAATGGGATACATCAAAGCCCGATGGTGCACCTCGTAAACTTCTAAACAGTAAGAACATAGAGAGTCTCGGATGGAAATTTCAGATCTCTTTAGAAGAGGGGATTCGCAGCACCTATGAATGGTATGTCCGCAATAGAGTCAGCACTGCTGGATTGAAAGAGGGTCCGCAGTAACGATCTAAATTTAAGTATTTCGATTCTGAGAGAAATTCATGACAAAAAACGAACTAATTGACTTCGAAAACGAAATTGCAACTTTGTTTAATAATGGAAAAATTCGCGCTCCCGTCCATCTTTACTACGGCAATGAGGACCAAATTATCGGAATATTTAAAACAATTCGCCCGCAAGATTGGGTTTTCTGTTCTTGGCGATCCCATTATCAGTGTTTGCTTAAGGGCGTTCCTCCGGCTGAAGTGCGGGAGGAGATTATTTCGGGCCGGTCAATTTCGTTATGTTTTCCTGAGCAACGGATTTACTCTTCAGCAATCGTTGGGGGGGTGCTTCCCATTGCAGTGGGTGCCGCCATGGCAATTAAGCGCAAAGGCGAAGACTCTAAGGTTTTTTGTTTCATGGGAGAAATGACAGCAGAGACAGGGATCGCTCATGAATCGATCAAGTACAGCAGAAATCATAAGCTTCCTATTCAATTTATTGTCGAAGATAACGGTAAATCTGTTTGCACGGATACACGTGAAGTCTGGGATCAATCAGTGTTAAGTTTCGAAAAATGCAAGGATGAATATGTTACTTATTACAAGTATGAAACCAAATACCCCCACGCTGGCGCTGGCGTGAGAGTCCAGTTCTAGAGACGCCCGAAATGAGATACTTTGATGAACTTAAAAGATCCATGGATTTTCTGGCGCAGGATTCGCAAACGATCTTTATCGGACAAGCAGTCGCTGTGCCCGGAACAGCCATGACTAATACGCTCAAAGATGTCCCTCGAGACAAGCTCATTGAGCTCCCTGTTGCAGAGGAAATGCAAATGGGTATGACGACAGGTCTAGCACTGACAGGCGCAGTTCCAATTAGTGTTTTTCCACGCTGGAATTTCCTGATATGTGCAATGAGCCAATTAATAAATCATCTCGATAAGTTGGATGTAATGTCCAACGGCCGTTACAAAGCAAAATGTATTATCAGGACTGGGATCGGATCACAGCGTCCGCTGCACCCGCAACATCAGCATATTGGGGACTACACTGAGGCGGTTCGTCTGATGTGTTCGACCATCGAAGTCATCCGTCTTGACGAACCATCCGATATTTTCCCAGCTTATGAAAAAGCGCTTTTGAGGGAAGATGGCAGGAGTACCTTGGTCGTAGAGTACGGAGACTACTTTAACGAGAAGTAGTAGTTGACTGTATAACTGTAAAAAATAAAAGTGATAAAGCAATGAAATTTCCACTAATGCGCAATAACATCTTGCGTGAGGATTTGGATATTGTTATCGAGTACCTGCGCCAAGACGATCCGATATTGACCCATGGTGCAAATGTCCGTGCCTTTGAAGAGGAATGGTCAAATTGGCTTGGCGTGAAATACAGCGTGTTTGTTAATTCTGGAGCCTCTGCAAACTTACTGACAATGGCGATTCTTAAGATTCGCCATCCCGATGGAGGAGAGGTGATCGTTCCCCCGCTCACATGGATTTCCGATATCGCCTCAGTCCTTCAGAACGGATTCACTCCCGTTTTCGTCGACATTGATCCGCAATCATTGGCGATGGATTCAAAACAAATCTTGGCCAAGATCACAGACAAAACCCGTGCTGTGTTTTTGACGCACGTCCAAGGTTTTGATGGCCTGACGGATGAACTGGTGAGTGAACTTGAGCGCAAGAACATCCCGCTGATAGAAGACGTTTGCGAATCTCACGGTGCAACTCACAAAGGACAGAGGCTCGGGAGCTTCGGTTGGATTTCAAATTTTTCTTTCTACTATGCACACCATATGAGCACCATTGAGGGGGGCATGGTCTGTACCAATGACCCCCAGATATATCAGCAAGTCCGTATGTTGCGCTCGCATGGCATGGTACGCGAAGCAAATGACGCAGTAGTTCGAAGTGCATACCAACAGGAAAATCCGGAGCTAAACCCGGATTTCATCTTTGCCTTCCCGGCCTACAACACCCGTAACACTGAAATCGGCGGCATCATGGGCCGCAGTCAGCTTAAGCGCCTGGACGCCAATGTTCGGCGTCGTACCGAGAATTTGCATCGATTCCTAAGGCAAATCGACCCTAAGAAATACCGGACCGATTTTAAGCTCGAAGGCTCGAGCAACTATGCATTCAACTTGGTTTTGCAAAAGCCCGACGAGGGATTCGTGCAACGACTCATGGCGACGATGCGCGAGTCTGGTATCGAGTTCCGTCGCGGTAGTGCTGGCGGGGGTAACCAAATTCGCCAACCCTATCTGAAGGGAATCGTGCCTGAAAACTACCACAAGCAGTTTCCGGAAGTGGAGCACATTCACTTTTATGGCTTTTATATAGGCAACTTTCCTGATCTTAGGAATGAGGAAGTGGATGAAATCTGCGCTATCCTCAACTCGGTTGAGTAAGGTCGCCGGATGACAACAGCCATCATCCTTGCTGGCGGGATGGGCACTCGGCTTCGAAGCACCGTTCCCGACTTGCCAAAGCCTATGGCGCCTATCGATGGACGACCGTTCATTGAGCACCAAATGGACTACTGGATAGGCCAAGGGGTGGACCGATTCGTGCTCTCTGTGGGGTATAAGAGAGAGGTGATCATGGATCACTTTGGTACAAGCTATCGATCTACGCCACTGACGTATGCGATCGAAGAGGAGCCGTTAGGCACGGCAGGTGGGCTTTTGTTGGCCGCCAAAGGACTCAACGCGCCCTTTCTTGTGCTAAACGGAGATACATTTTTTGAGGTTAATCTTGCCGGACTATTGAGATTCCATACTAATCATGAATCTGAATGGACTTTCTCACTTTTTCGGACTAATGAAGTTGGCCGCTACATGCGTGTAGATGTGAAAGCCGATGGCGAGATCGTTTCACTCAAGTCGGGCACGGGTGAGCCGGGTCGCCTGGCGAACGGCGGAGTCTATCTATTAGACCCATCCGTGCTTGTGAAGACGGAGTTCTGCCCCGACAACAAACGATCTCTGGAAGATGATCTTATTCCTGCATTTGTGAACCAAGGTGGTAAGCTCTACGGTATCGAATTCTCTGGGAAATTTATCGATATCGGTGTGCCCGAAGACTATTTTCGGGCGGCTGACATCCTGTCCCGAGAACAAGAAGCGGCATGTCGACCCCGATCGACACTCTGAGTACAAATCTCCTTGCCTCAATTGAGGCCAAGCAGTGTTGCTTGCTGCAGGACGACCAACTTGCCGAGCTCGCTCAGGCCGTCTGTGAGGTCGTTAGGAGCTATCGCTAGGGTAGGCGCTTGTATAATGCGGGTACTTATGGCTCTTCCGCCGGCTCACAGCACATCGCGGCAGAGTTTGACAGCACGCTGGCTGGCGATAGAGCCCTATTGGCAGCAGACGCACTTAGCGCGACAGCCCAATTATGACCGCTACTGGCAACGATTATGGTAACGACCAAGTGTTCTTTTGTCAGATTGCCGAAGAGATAACCTATAAAGACATAAACGACCAGAATCGTTTAGGAGATTTACATTGTCTTGGCGCACGCGCTTTTGAGTGTGGCGAGCGTGCTAAATTCAACAACTAAATCGCTCACAAGGGAGTTCCTATGTTGTTCAATATTTTAGTTACTGGTGGCGCAGGCTATTTAGGCTCAACCATGGTGCCAGATCTGCTGGCTGCGGGCCACAAGGTTACCGTGCTCGACAACTTCATGTTCAGACAGACCAGTCTAAACCACTGTGCATATCACCCGAATTTCAGCATCGTTAAAGGAGACATTCGCACCGAGAGTATCATGACGCCGCTGATGAAGCAGGCTGATATCATCATTCCCCTAGCCGCAATCGTTGGCGCTCCTCTGTGCAGTCTGGACCCTATCGGAGCAACCACGATCAATCATGATGCCATAACAATGATGATCAAGTTGCTGTCGAAGGACCAAGTTGTTCTGATGCCGACCACCAATAGTGCCTACGGTACCGGCGACGAAAACAACCTATGCACCGAGGAATCCCCCTTGCGCCCGATTTCACAATATGCAATCGAAAAGGTAGAGATCGAAGAGGAATTAATGCAGCACCCCAGTGCGATCAGTTTTCGTCTGGCAACTGTATTTGGCATGTCGCCACGTATGCGCATTGATCTGTTGGTTAACGATTTCACTTACCGTGCGGTAAATGATCGTTTCGTCGTCTTATTCGAAGGCCACTTCAAGCGCAACTACATTCACGTCCGCGATGTCTCGCGTGTGTTTCAGCATGCCTTGAATAATTACGACAGGATGAAGGGCCAAATCTATAACGTAGGCCTCTCTGACACCAATATATCTAAGCTTGAGCTGTGCCAACACATTCAGAAGCACCGTTCAGACTTCGTATTCATCGAGGCGCCTGTGGGCAAAGATCCGGATCAGCGCAATTACATCGTATCCAATGCAAAGATCGAGGCGACCGGCTTCAAGCCGGAATTCTCACTAGATCATGGAATTGTCGAACTAATCAAGGGGTACAGCATGATTAAGAATACTCGCTATAGCAATATATAATCAGAAATTTAATATTTGTACGGGATTAAATTTTTAATAATGCATATTAATATTTACACTGCGAATCATAATAAATTTTACGGCATCGAGGATCATATTTCCATCCTAGTCAATGCCTTTGAAATGCGCGGAAATATCGTAAAAATATCCAAAGAGCTTGAGCCAGAAGCAGTAAACATAATTATTGACGAGTTTACTAATCAGTTTCGCAATCGGGAAATAACAGAATTTCGGGAAAAATACCCTGAAGCAAAAATATATCTGGTGCTTACAGAGTTTTTTTCGTCCCGTCTTCTCGTCAAATCGCTTAACTTCTTTGGTGGAATATTTGATGCGGCTATTCTTAGCGCATTGAATGTTTATGCTCGCCTATACCGCAAGGAATATCTACGACCGACTTTCAGGCACTGGGGGATCGCGCTACTTTACTCCCCAACACTTGTCTTTTTTTTGCTTACATATCTCGTGCGCTATCCCGGATATGCCGGGATAAGGAGGCTTGTCACGAGGCGTATCCAGCCTCTCGCGTACCTACATCTGCGCTACTTGGGTTTGGAAGGGATGATTAACATCGCTAATGGACTTATCCTCGCCCATGCGATGATCGCTCCCGGTGTGATTAAGCTCACTCCCGATGTTCCGATAATTGGTACTATTTATCCGGAAATAGACCAGGAGCGCGTGAAGAGGCTGCTCTTTTCAAGAAAAGAGCTTTTTATTGAGATGACGGGGTCGATAACCCCTTACAGACGGCGATACATGAGGAGTATAAATTTTCGAATTTCCTTACTCGGTATTCAAAGCATTTTTAAACCTTGCAAATGGATCTCTTTCTCTAATTGTGAGAAAGAATTGGTTTCTAGGGGTGCTTATTCGCTACACCCGCCACAGACGAGACGTTGGAGGTACTGTAGCCCGACGCGGATTTACCGCGCCCTGCAGATTGATAATTGTATGCCCGTGCTGACCCGATATTTTGGACAGCATCCTATTGAAGATCTATGTATGGTCATCAAAAAGGAACAGGATGCTCTTGATCTAATGTTCCGCTTCTATACTTCGCCGGAGATCTTAATTAGCGAATTAGATTCAAAAATTAGTTATTACTCCGAAATAGCTCGGAAAAACAATGATTCTCTAATTCAGTCAATTCTTTTCTGTTGCTAATGAAATGGGTCGTTATCTGCTGAGCAAGCTCCCCTAGGAAATTTGCTTATGAGTTTCCGCGCACAATCATGCCGATGAAGTCTAGTTAGCATCCTTAATTTCATTCCCAGAAAAACGACGTCAACCGTAGTGTTAATTTTGAAATATGCAAAATAGATTGAACATTCGACATAGCGTAGAGTTACTTTATCTTCTCGTACTAAAAGATCTTAAGGTCCGCTATAAGAGTAGTGCCTTGGGTTATATGTGGGCCTTGGCAAACCCCTTTATGTTCGCTCTTGTGTATTGGTTAGCTTTCAAGTTTGTCATGCGCGTGGAGATGGAAAACTACTCACTCTTTTTGATTGCGGGTATCTTTCCTTGGATCTGGTTAAGCGCTAGTATCACGTTAGCAACCCGCGCCTTTCACGCAAATAGCTCGCTAGTGAAAAAGGTCAAGCTAAAACGTTGGGTCTTACCGCTGAGCGCAGTAATAGGTGAAATGCTGCATTTTCTTTTTGCTCTCCCTGTGATTTTTGTGTTCCTCGCATACGCCAGCATTCACTATCTGCAATTTTCGTGGGTTTGGCAGATTCCGCTGCTGATTTCGGTACAGATAACATTTATATATCCTTTGGCGCTATTATTCGCAATTGCCAATGTTTTTATCAGAGATATAGAGCACTTAGTAGGTGTTGGGTTTTCTATGCTGTTTTTTGCAACACCTATGGTTTATCCACTTTCAATGGTACCTGCAGCTTACCAAGCTTATTTCGCTGCGAATCCCCTGCATGTTCTAATTTCTGCCTGGCGTGGTGTGCTGCTCGAAGGCGTACTAATATCAAACGATCTCATTTACTGCCTAGCGTTTGGATCGGTTTTTGCGTCTCTGGCCTTGATCGTGTATTGCAGACTTAGTCCTCGCATCGGAGAGCTATTGTGACCGTTGTCTCCGTATCAGGAGTGTGGAAGTCTTTTCATGATCGGCCGAAGATAGGTATTAAGGAGATGTTGCTCGGAAAGAAATCGCCAAATTATGGAAGATTTTCACGAGCTTGGGCGCTGCAAGATGTAAGTTTCACGGTTGACTTTGGCAAGGCTTTCGGCATTATCGGGGAGAACGGAACGGGGAAGAGTACTCTTTTATCCTTGTTACTGGGCACTATTTCGCCAGATCTCGGCAAGATCGTCATCCCCGCGCGCGTAGCTTCATTGCTGGAAATCGGTGCAGGCTTTCATCCTGAGCTTACAGGCAAAGAGAATATATTCCTTTATGGCTCAATCCTCGGAATGACAATTGCAGAGGTTCGCATTAAGTTCGAGAAAATAATTGAGTTCTCTGAACTCGGGACTGCTATTCATAATCCGGTTCGCACCTACTCTAGTGGCATGATCACTCGTTTAGGTTTCTCCATTATTATTCATGCTCCTGCAAAGGTGCTCTTAATCGATGAAATTCTTGCGGTGGGCGACGCCCGTTTTCAGCAGAAGTGCCTGAGTCGACTTATTCAGTTTAAGGAAGACGGGGGGACGCTTATCATTGTTTCCCATGATGCCTTAACCTTGGCCCACATATGTGATGAGGGCATTTGCCTCAGGGGAGGGGTTGTAGTGAAGCAAGGCACCATACAGGAGGTTCTTGAATACTATGGTGTGACAGCGTCGCGCGAAGAAAGACTCCTGCCCCCGAGTGCCGTGACAATGATGGACTCCGCTTGATCTCCTTACTACTCCCGACCCGTGGCCGTCCTGCCTTAGTAGCACGTCTACTCAATAGCATCGCTGAGAGAAGCTCTCATCCGCTGCGAGTTGAAAACGTAGGGTCGGGATTGTTTTCTGGTTTGCTCATCGTGTCCTCTATTGCCGACTGCAATATATTCCGCTAAACGTAATTAGCCAATCAAAGTCTGACGTAGGTTTCATCCTTAAGTATAAAATGTCCGAGCGATCTAACAACGTCCGTGAGGTTGAACGGTAATCCTCCTCTAGGCTAGAAGAGGCAGGCGATAGTCGAGGGTTTTAAATGGAGCCAAAAGCGGGTCTATCGGATTTACGGGGTTTAGAGATTAATCTGCCGATTAAGCCCAGGGAGAGACTGAACAAAGAAAAGCCGGAGACACTGGCTGTACCCGAGGCAATCAATGAAGTCTGATCGATTGACTTCACGCATGACTGCCCTTTTGATGACAGAGGCTTCAGGGTGCGCAATGTGATCGATGACTACAACCGAGAGACCCTTGGCATGTAGATCGGCATCTCGCTGCCATTTGAGCGCATCATCCGTGCCCTAAAACAGATCATCGAGTTGGGGGGGCAGGCTTTTGATCATACACTGTGACGATGGTGCAGAGAGACTAGCATTTTCTTCCGGTGCATTTATCAGCCAGACAAACCACAGAAAAACGCATATCTTGAGCGCTTTAACAGCACACTACCATACGAGTAGCGTTCGCAGTACTATTGGCAAAGTCTCGATGCAGTTCGAGATAACGCAACCCGAAAGACCTTGCCTTATAATCTTGATCGCTCAAATATCGCCTTTTGCTGCATCGCGCCAAAACAACGGCTGGCCATGGCCGCCTAACGCTACTTCCGCGCCCCACTTGAAAATGGAGAATTGCCAGACTATCTAGATGTAGTAACCCAAAAATTCCTATATGAGTAAAACTCCGACTTACGATATTTTTATCACGCATGCTTGGCGGTTCCACGAAGATTGGTCCAGGATTTCGGAAATGCTAGACAGTCGCATGGGTACGTCCTGGCGCAACTTCAGTCTTCCTTGGCATGATCCGGCAATGGATCCCAACTCGGATGTTGGCGGCAAATTCATTCGCGATTTTCTCGAAAGCCAGATTATTCCAGTGCGTGGGGTAATTTTTCTATCCGGTGTCTATGCCGTAAAAAGCGCGCGTCGCTGGCTGGATCTGGAACTGGTAATGGCTAGAGAGCACAACAAGCCTGTCATCGGTCTGCCAGCTATTGGGGCTACAACCGTCGCCCCAGAACTTGTCGGGCTGTGCGATTGTTGTGTTGGCTGGGACGCAGGCCGGATCATTCAAGCACTAGACGAACTTGTTAAGGATCCTAAATTTTCAGAAGTTGACGATTGATTTATTAGTCTTCTAGTAGCTGAGAGATTCCCATATTTTGGTGGGGTTTAGAAGATATTTTGGTTACGTTTTGTCCAGGTTGGCCCTGAAAAGAGGTATCCTCTTCATATCATTTTTTGTTCCTTCGGCATAGGAAACAATTTAGAGTAAAAATATGAACGACACTAGCGTAGTTCTTACCCTCAAGAGAGGTCGCTCTGTAACCAAAACTGAGGGTACGCGTGTCGTGTTCAGCCCGCATCAATGGCTAACTAAAAGTGGCAATGATGCCTTTCCGTGCCTAGTCACTTTGGCCAACCATCTAAAAACGTTGCCAGGTCTGGCGGTGTGCGGTTCCGGCGCTCTGCTCGAACAGCTTCTCAAAGTGAGTCCAGACCTTGCGGGACACTTTGTCGGCTTAATCGCTTTCAAAAACTTTGGAACAAGCCAAAAAGAGAGCGGTCTTCGGGTCATCTCTGCCGATGATATTCCGGAGGAAGTAAAAAGCATATTTCTCTGTGAAACTCTTACGATTTCGCGTTTGCGGATGCGTCAGAGCTTGCCCAAGAACTTTCAGTTTATTGAACCTACTGTGTTGGCCGAGATTGCGACCGAACTGATTCCGGAGAACTCTTGGGTTCCTTTGCCACCCAATATCTATCCGATCGACATCCCGCAGGTATCGATAAGACGTGGACTCGATCTCGTCTTGATGGACTGTCCGTCGCGAAACCTATCTTTGATGCCAAATGGCTTGGCCTATGTCAGCAATGCACTAAAGAAATCAGCGGTGTCCTACCAAATTTGCGACCTCGATATTATTTCTTACCACGAGTTTCACGTTTACAGGCTATTCGACTGTGGAGGCAGGATAACGCTACCTAGCGGTCGCGCGCTGCCGGAAGATCCTTGGCAAGCGGAACATTATGATGTCTGGTCATTGGGCTCCGAAACTGTCAACAGCCGGGATGGACGCAATGAAGTGCTTGATTTCTTCAGTCCAATTATTGACGCTGCAATTACTGCAGTTGTTGAGGCAAGGCCCAAAGTTCTCGGCCTCTCGATTCAGCAATGCAACGAAGCAATTTCTCGCGAAGTTGTCCGCGGCATTAAGGCGCAGTATCCGGAAATCATTATTTTGGTCGGTGGATTTAGCTGCTATAACGCCGACATCGGTCGGCGCGCCTTTCCCGAATGTGATTATATGTGTATAGGCGAGGCTGACCTGACGGTAGGGCCCCTCGTAGAGGCTTTAGCTCATGGTGAACGGCCATTTAATCAACCCGGCATATTATCTCGCTACGATACTCCGGACTACAAATTCATTCCGGCTCCAATGGTGCACAATCTCGATCAAATCGAGTTTCCGAAGTACGAATGGGCTGATCTGACGTTGTATCGTAATTTTAACGACTATCAGCTGACCCCGATTATCGCAAGCCGAGGTTGCCGCTGGTCACGCTGTACATTCTGTGCAGAGCGATTTTACTGGCGCATTCGATCCCCAGAGAACTTTGTTGATGAACTAGAATGGCTCGTAGGGCAGGGCTGCCATCTTTTTATGTTTAATGAGAGCGACCTCAACGGAATGCCCGAGCGGGTCATAGAAATCTGCGACGAAATTATCCGACGCGGATTGCACAAAAAAGTCAAATTGACTGGGCAGTTGCGCATTCACAAGAAGTCCAACCGCCAGTTCTTTGAAAAACTTCGTGCTGCTAATTTCGTGGCGCTGCGCTTCGGTGTTGACGCTTTCTCAGAAAATACTTTGCGGCTTCAAAAAAAGGGCTACACGGTCGATATGGTCTCTCAAAACCTCAGGGACTGCTGGGAAGTCGGCATTTATACTGAAGTAAACTGGGTCATCGGTGTCCCCGGGGAAACGCATGACGATGTTGAAGAGGGCATTCAACTAATCCTTAAGAATCAGCAATACATCGGTCGCCTGGCAAATATTAATCCGCTAATTCTTGTAAACGGTAGTGTTTATTGGATTGATCCGGCGTCTCACAACATCGTATTCAGGGAACCCAAAGAGGATTTGTACGCCAAATTTCCCCGTGCGCTGCCGGCGGACGCTTGGTACAGTACGGAACCTTATATTGACGCCCAGGTCCGCAAGGAGCGCTTTGAGTATATCGTAGTCACTTTGCATGATGCCGGCTTTCCGGTCGGCGCTTGGGCTAATCGCATCATCGAGGATGTTAAACTCGCGCGCGATCCGAATAGGGCTGGCGCTGGTAAGACAGTACAAGATGGCGAATACGCTGCCGTTCAAAAAGGCGGAAAGGGCGAGAAGTCATTTCGCAAAGTCATTCCCATTCAAGCGCATGAGACTACCGACGAGGTTGATAAGCCCCCAGCAGAGCCTCCTCTATTCAAGCATCTCGGTGACCCACCTAAATTACTACACGACCTCGAAACCCACACTATTCTTTTCTACGACGGTTGGTACTACGGCGTTCCGCATGCGATAGGAAAAGTTGATATCACTAATCTTGACACTTCGAAAATGTCTGGCATTGTGAGGCACTCGACAGAGCAGGGTGTAATCGAAGTCATTGAAGAAGCATCTCATTGGGCTAACACACGTGGTCAATATGATGCGCAGGAAAAACAGCGAAAAGGGGGTAGTTACATGCGCGCCGACAGCGCGCTTGGGGAGTCTAGCCTTAACAGCATACCTGACAGGCTCAGAATCATCCGTTACGACGGGCAATACATTGCTGTAAGTCAGCGAAACTTGAGGGAGGCATTTGCGACGACGAGATTCGGCCTTCGCGAAGACAAGGCTGAGCGCGTCGAATTCGAGGCTCGATCTCCCATGCGTAAACTAGCCAGTCGGTTGCCACCTTCTATTCAACAGGAGATCCGTCGTCTAATCCGCTTGCAATCATTCGAACGAGGAGAGAGCTTCACCCCGTTAATTACTAAGCCCGACTATAGCTTGATTTCAATGCTCTGGCAGGGCGCGATAAGGGAATACATCAAGGCACCACTGAATCGGCTACTCTCTACTTCACCCCTCGCACACGCGCAAGAACGCGATGCCGTTGCGATTACGGGAGAGAACTGTTCCGTTATTTCTGTAACTACCAAAAACGCGCTGCCTGAATTAATGTGGACTATTGAGAACTATAACTTAGTTAAATTTGATGGCAAGTTTTATGGAATTCCTCATGGCACGCGGATCGATTGGGAGAATGCCGATACTGATGATCTCTCCGGAGTATTCGTGAGCAAGACCATCCGTGATGTGGTGCAATGCATTGAGACAGTTACAGGCAAGCCAGTCATGAACCTTGCGAGTAGCGCGAACGTAGCGTTTAAGGCTATCACTCCAGTAGTAGAATCCGTTGCAACGCAGAAGTTACTTGGTTCAATTGACGGCTACAACGTCGTATCTTATGAGGGCTGGATTTATGGTATTCCGCAATCAGCAGGACCGATTGATTTGACGGAAACTGACGTTATGGGAATGGAGGGAGTTATTCGAGACGTCTCTCGTGACGTTGTCGAAAATGAGATATTAGAACTTGTCAAAACAAAGCAGTTAGGGGTGGCTTAACTTTATTTTTAGCGCTGCGGTTCTTGAACAAAACTTCACGGCACATCGCAGAATGAAATTATCTGCAACTCCGGGGATCCAGCAAAGCCTCAACCCGGAACAATGGAAAGAACACTGCTTTGGAATTCCACTTCCACGCTGGAGAAGTCTTGCTGGCAAGTCGTATTGGATCACGGGAGCGGGGACTGGTTACGGACAGGCTATATCTTTAGCGCTAGCCGCAGCGGACGTAGCCGTTTACATGACCGGGCGTCGCGAATCAAAGCTCCTTGAGACACGTGATCGGGCCCGTTCCCTCGGCATAGACGCCACAAGGTTGACAGTACTACCGGCCGATATCACGGATCAAAATTCCGTTTCCGAAGCTGCCAACCGGATTGCAGGTACATGCACAGGATTGCATGGCTTCGTCAATAGCGCCGCCCTTCCATCTCCGGGCTCGCTCGCCTCGATCAATCTCTCCGAATGGAAGCGCTTGTGGGACACTAATGTAACCGGCGCATGGTTAGTAGCGCGAGCAGCTCTCCCCCTCTTGGAATTGCAGGGCAGCTCTCGGGTGGTGCTCATAACATCCGAGGCTGGCTGGGCATCCACGCCGGGATTCGGGGCTTATAACGCAAGTAAGGCCGCGCTTAATAGCCTTGGCACATCACTCGCAGCTGAATTCGCCCAGCGCCAGCAAGGTGGAGATTCACAGGTTAACATCCTGATCCCCGGTGAAGCGCATACCGAGATGAACAAAAATTCTAAAGACAGCCCCTACGCTGTAGTTTGTATGACATTACTTCTACTGTCGCATCCCCGCGGAGGTCCGAATGGACATTTTTTTCATCGTGATGGAAGACATTTTGGATTTGGATATTCCAACCCGTACGGCTATTCATTACTAGATCAAGATGTACCCGTGAAGACTACAAACCAGAAAAAATTGAGCCGCTTCCTTACTGACAGAATTAAGAGTAAATACTTCCCTAGTGGCCGCTAACCAAATAGGTTATCACGTATCATGCCGATTCTCGATCGAAAATACTGACGAGCCGAACTACATAGTTTGGTACCAGCACACTAACTGAAATACACCTCCTCGTAATTCCAAATAAATGAGTTGGGAATTATGACTACACTAGAAGTAGACCCACGTCTAATCATCAAATGAATATACGAGAATTTCTTAGAAGATTAAAGCAAACCATAATTAAGCTAAATCCCCAAGCCGCAACTCTTCTATCGAGAGCATTTTCAGCTGGAGTGGGTAGCCATGTAGGCTCTTCCACCCTTTCCTTTAAGACACTGATAAAGAAAGGTCTACTCGGATATCAGCCAGTATTTTTTCCAAATGGCGTAATCTCTGGGGCGGGCTATCAGTTTTTCGGAAACCTTCGAAAGACTCATATGCAAATGCTTGCTTCAGACATTCCATCTGAAAACGTCATAGCGTCAGACTCGAGGAATATCCAAGTAAAATCTAGTGTGACCTTCAATCAAGGACGGTTTGGCAATCTTTATATTCCAGCTGCGATAGGCGACCGAAGTGAATTTAATACTGAGTTTTACTACTGCGTTGCAGAAGATGAGTTAGAGGACTTTGTACGAGACAATCTAGTTTTACTGGAGATGTACGAGTACTTCGCAAACTCCGCGCTAAAACTATATAAAGAAAAATTTCGTACAATTGACTCGATGATTGAAATCGGTAGTAACACCTGTGTATTCCCCTTCGTTTTTTCGAAAGCGGGTGTAGAAATCTGTCACGGTGCCGACATAGTCGATTACACCGATGTCGTTGGAGTGCTCTCTGAGATGTATGCAGGCAACGTGACGTTTCATCACATGCAAGATGACAGCGATGAGACCTGGAAAAATCTTCCAAAAGCAGATTTAGTATGGAGTTACGCTGTGCTCCTACACCAGTCAAATCCACTTGCACATCTCACTCGCCTCGCTGCTCTCGCAAAAAAAGCCATGTTCATTATGACTCTGAGTGAGCCTTCCGAATGGAAGTCGACTGACGATCTCGCTATTCGATATCTATCTGCAAACTCGTACTATAACGCCGACTTTCCGAATTGCTTCGATGTAACTATAGTTAGTCCCGCATTACTCAAATACTCACTCAATCGGCTTGGGTTCTCTAACATCTTGGAGATCCCGAATCCGTTGCTAGGACTACTCGACGAGATCGGACAATTCCAGCTGAATGGCTGGATGAAAAAGCACTGTTTCTATTTGGCAATGCGAGATGCACCTAAAGACGAGCGTGATCTTAACGATTATTCGGTTGCAACTGAACGAAGTCCATTTAAGGGGGAGAATGTATTAGTTTACGAAGGTAATTACCATAATATTATTTTGATGGATTCTAAGTATTTTATAGTTCCACACGGAGAATCTCTCGTCGATAGTCGCCCACGCAAGAATTCACAATGCTTCTCAAGTCTGACAAATGCGATTATTCAGCTAAACGAACTGGCGACCGAGAAGACACCTGTCCCCTTACAAGTCCGCGCGCTGCGTCGGTACAAGCTTATCCGTTATAAAAAAAGAATTTATTTATTGCGGAATGGAGATACTTTTGATTTCCCTAGAGATTCCAATCTTCATGTTTTACATTCCCTTGACAGCGTCGACAAATGGGACCAGTTACTTGCACTAGTTGACGAGGCAGATATCCAGAATATTCAAGGTATTGTAGTTGATTGCATTTCGAATTTCTTAATTTTGCGCTCTGCGGGTGGAACGTACTCGGCGGTTCCGGTAAGTGAGGTCTCTGAGCGGGGTGAATCGTCAGGAACGATATTGGGTACCTCTGCAAGCGAGATTATTCAAAAAATACACGGAAAAATTCTGCTCAAGGAGATGCTGACATCCGGTGAGACTCTTGTCTTTCCGGGGATATTTTCTTTGTACAGGAATGCGCAAGGCCGATTTGAGCTGAGAAAAAAAGAAGACAACGAGGTTATTTCGACTCAAGATTCTATAGGGGCTGCACTGCGAATGTTGATGTCTTTAAAGGCGTGACGTTGCTTATGTTTGACTTATTATTTTTAATCTGCTACTACGAGCAGAATCCTAGGCTTAATTTAATCAAAGTAATTTCGGAAGTACACAAATACAATGGAGCGTGAGATTTTGGCTCGGGCTTGTGAGATTGGCGGTCCCAGAGCTGAACATGAAGAGAGCGCAGACGCCCAGTCAGTTCGGTTGAGGGCGCGGTTTACTTTTGCGCCTAATAGCGCACAGATTGTCTCACCGCCTTTTGCTTGCGGCGTTGCCTGGCTCATCAATGCGTTGCTCTTCCTTGATATCCGCGTCACTAATGCTGGTTTTGAATCAGATCACTGGCGGCTAGTCGGCAATGCTTGGCGTATTTCTGAATCTGCCGAGAGGCATCTTAAGTGGCACCTACCAATATTGCATAAGCGTCAGAGTTTTAGCTTCCCTGAGGCAATCAATGTACGCTGGGAGCATCGTCTTGACTTTGCATCGGGAGTAATTTGCCGAACGATTCTCTTTGTACGCGATCCTCGCGATGCTGTTTATTCGCTTTATCGCCGGAATTATGCAGAGAGCATGAGTTTCGTCAGTTTTCTTAATCGTCCTGATGAATGGCCGCACCATTTCCCAGGCATGTTCCATATGCCTCCCTTAGAGAGTTACGCCTATTTTTGCTGGTTTTGGTTAGCGATGGGCGAAGCAATGCCGGTCAACCTGATTCGGTTTGAGGACGTGAAGACTGAGCCAGTTAGTGTATTGCGGGAGGTGTTACGGTATCTCGGCGTTGAGCGTTCCGAAGCCCAAATTCATGCCGCAATTGAGTCTTCGCATTTCGAACAAGCTCAGCAGGCGATGGAGAGAATGGAGCGAGATACCGGAAAAAGATTTATAACAGCACGAAAAGGCCAGGTGGGCGAATGGCGTACAAGTTTTTCAAGGCTTGCGCGAGCTAGCGTACGTGAGCCGATTAAGACATTGATGCGACATCTCGGCTATTCCTTCGACTCTGGTTCCTCTTCTGACTGCCAAGTGTTTGAAGACTATCGTGAGCAGATTAATCGTCTCATTCCGCAGGTTCTACGTCAGACCTCAACCACATGGTTACTAGCGACCGAAGAGGGGCATGCACCGAACTCCGCTGCAATCGCGGCTGGAATCAAAAATCTAGTCGCCAGTGGAAAGGATATCTTGAAACTGGCAGCCATCGCCGAAGCGATTTACTATGTCCAGAGAATTTTTGTCGATACTTCATCTCCGCAGGCACGCATTGCTCTCAATGTATTCGTTAATCTCAACTTATCGTATTTTCACCAATGGCCGGTTCAGATAGCGGCTTTGCATGGGTTGCGTCGCATTGAGACGGAGAGTGGTGTGCCCATGCTGCCAAGATTAGGAAGGTATCGTCACTTTCAGCTGAGAGCATTGAATCGAATGTGGGAGCTATTTTGAGTGCCAGACCACGGGTGATATGGATCACTGGTCTTTCGGGTGCCGGGAAATCAACGCTCGCACACGAGGTGGTTGCTCGTTTGCGCGCTAAGGGTGAAACGGTGGTGATGCTCGACGGTGACGAACTGCGAGAGGTGTTCGGGGCGTCGGCCGCGAATGCACAAAATAATGGCCGCAGGGGACGTTTGACGCTGGCGATGCAATATGCACACCTGTGTCGATTGATCGCCATGCAGGGGCTGACTGTGGTGATTGCCACCATTTCGCTGTTCCGCGAAGTGCACATCTGGAATCGTGCCAATCTGCCTGGCTATTTTGAGGTGTACCTCAAAGTGCCGGTCGAAGAGCTGCGTCGGCGCGATCCAAAGGGAATTTACCAGCGCTTCGACGCACGCGAGCTGACCCATGTTGCTGGGCTTGATTTGGCTATTGATGAGCCTGAGGGGGCGGATTGGCTAGTGAAGTTTGAAGAAGGGCGGCCTGTGACGGTACTGGCGGAAGATCTTTTAAGTCAATTAAATTAGAGGAATGTAGTATGAAGACAGAATGGGACTACACAACTCTGGCCGATGCGTATTTGAAGCGACCTGATTACGCTGACGCCGCAATCGATGCAATGCTATCGATAGCAGGTGCCGAAAAAGGAGACAAATTTTGCGACGTCGGAGCGGGGGTAGCGCATCTGACCTTGATGCTAGCTACCCGAGGACTTGATGTGACAGCGGTTGAGCCGAACGATGCGATGCGTGCAAACGGCCTCAAGCGCACCGACGAATTCTTCAATGTCCGTTGGCACGAGGGGACAGGCGAAGCTACAGGACAGGTTACGCAGGCATTCGACATGGTGACCTTTGGCAGCTCGTTCAATGTGTGTGACCGCCAACAGGCGCTCAAAGAGACAGCCCGCATTCTTAAGCCACATGGTTGGTTTGCCTGTATGTGGAACCACCGGCAGCTGGAAGATCCGATTCAGACCCAGATCGAAGCGATTATCAAGGAGCGTGTATCTGGCTATAGCTACGGTACGCGTCGCGAGGATCAGACGGCCGCGATAAATGCGAGTGGCCTTTTTGGCCCGGTCGTCCATCTCGATTCGCGTGTAACGCATGAGCAAACCATTGAAGAGTGCGTAGAGGCGTGGCGTTCTCATGCTACCTTAGAGCGGCAGGCTAGAGCTGTATTCCATGATGTTGTGGCTGCAATCGGAGGCTATTTAAAGAGTCTCGGTACGCCGACTATCCAGATTCCTTATTCGACCAATATCTGGGTTGCCCAATTGCGTTAATCGTAAATGAATCTGAGTTTTTCCACCAAGGCCGGAACGCTGGCTGCCTTGCGAGGTGTGCTCAAGTCGGCACGAATAGTACCGTTACGTTCGTTCACCATTGCGGACTGGCAAGCGAATCAGCAGGCTTGCGTGGAAGGCATAGAGGAAAGTCTCAATTCCACCTATTGGATTGTGCGCTCCAGTTGTAGCCGGGAAGATAACGCAGCATCGTCTAACGCTGGAGCGTTTCTTTCCATCCTCAATGTGGATGCGGCTGGGTTAAACGCAGCAGTGGTACGAGTCATAGCGTCCTACGGTGAAGCGCACTCGACAGATGAGGTGTTGATTCAGCCGATGCTGACGCAGGTGGTGCGTTCTGGCGTGGCTTTATCGCACGACCCCAACACCTGCGCACCCTATCGGATCGTGAATTGGTCGGAAGGCAGTGATACGGCTGCGGTGACCGGCGGCACGGGTGGTCGGGTGTGGCAGCAGGCGGCAAAGAGCGCCGTTCCGCCAACGCCGATTTTCGCTCCGATTGTTGCATTGCTCGAAGAACTGCTGACTCTGTTTGGCAACGTACCACTCGATTGCGAGTTTGCCGTTACCAAGGAAAGAGACGGCGAGAGCGAGGTGCTTTGGCTTTTGCAGGCTCGACCATTGATCTTGTCAACAGAGCCAGAGTCGGAAGTCGCTCAAGCCTTCCGCCTTGAAAATATACAGCGCAAGGTTGCGCGTGGCATGCAGCCGCATCCCTTTCTGATGGGACGGCGCACCGTCTATGGTGTGATGCCGGATTGGAATCCGGCAGAGATTGTGGGCATTCGCCCCAAGCCGCTGGCCCTGTCGCTTTATCGTGAACTGGTCACCGATGCCATATGGGCCTATCAGCGCCACAACTATGGTTACCGGAATCTGCGCAGCTTCCCGTTGATGCCGCATTTCTTCGGGCTACCTTACATCGATGTAAGGCTGTCTTTCAATTCCTTCATTCCTGCCGACTTAGATGAAGGACTTGCGGGTCGGCTGGCCGATCACTACATTGATCGGCTGCTAGCTGAGCCGACCTTGCACGATAAGGTGGAATTTGAAATCGTATTCTCGTGCTACACGCTGGACTTGCCGCAGCGACTGGAGCGCCTGGCGGAAGCAGGTTTTTCGAAGCATGAGCGAGAGGCATTAGCGCACAGCCTGAGGAAACTCACCAACCGCATTGTGCACCCCAAAGAGGGCTTGTGGCGCAACGATGCGGCCAAGATCGATACCCTTAATACTCGGCGCGAGGAACTGCTGGCTTCCAGCGCCGATCCGCTGGAACGAATCTACTGGTTACTGGAAGATGCCAAGCGTTACGGTACCTTGCCCTTCGCCGGATTGGCACGGGCCGGGTTCGTGGCGATGCAGATGCTTAAGTCACTACTGGCAGTGGGCGTGTTCTCGCAGACGGATTACGATGCTTTTATCGGTGGTGTATCAACTGTGAGCGGCCAATTAGCGCGTGATCGTGGGACGCTGGGTGAGACGACCTTTCTGGCGCGCTACGGCCATTTGCGCCCTGGCACTTATGATATTCTCTCGCCCCGTTACGACGAGGCACCCGAACTCTATTTCGATTGGAATCAGCGGCTACCAACTCCTGAACTCGTAAAACCATTTGCTTTGACGTTGCCGAAGATACGCGAAATCGTGAAGCTGCTGGAGGCGCATGGCCTGCAGCCAGACCCAGTAGGTCTGTTTGACTTCATAAAGGCTGGCATTGAGCTACGTGAATTCTCTAAGTTTCATTTCACTCATAACCTGTCGGATGCGCTCGCACTGATCGCCGAATTTGGCGGACAGCACGGCTTCACCCGAGAAGATTTGGCGTATTGCGACATTGCGGCATTCAAGGAACTGCAGGTTGCGGCAGCTGATCCAAAGGATGTGCTCTTGCGTAGCATCGAACAGGGCAAAGCACGCCATGTCGAGACTCTTAAAATCTCACTGCCGCCACTCATTGCCAAGCCGGAGGATGTCTGGGTCTTCGAGTGGCCGAAGACAGCACCCAATTTCATTACCCAGAAGCAGGTGACCGCACCGGTCGTTGGCTGTGATGTTCGCGAGCAATTGGCAGGAGCAATCGTCTGCATTCCGAGTGCCGATCCCGGATTTGACTGGTTGCTTGCCTATCCAATTGCCGGCCTGATCACGGCCTGGGGCGGTGCCAATTCGCACATGGCGATCCGCGCCGGAGAGCTCGGTTTGCCTGCCGTGATCGGTGCGGGTGAGATGATTTACCGCCACTGGTCCTGTGCGAAGCGCCTGCATCTGGATTGTGCGGGGCGACGGGTGGAGGTGCTGGCATGAAGTTGGTGGCCGTCAGCCAGCGAGTCGACACGTTTCCTGACCGCGATGAAGCGAGGGATGCGTTGGATCAGCGCTTGATCAGGTTCATGCTGACAGCCGGGGTCATCCTCGTGCCAGTGCCCAACCGGCTTTACAAGGAAATTCCCGATGGACGAAGAGACCATGAAGCCTTGGATATCTGGTTGGCAGCATTGAATCCAGCAGCCATTGTGCTTTCTGGCGGGAACGACATCGGTCAGTACATCGAGCGAGACTTGACCGAAGGCTGGCTACTAGATCATGCCAAGCTGCACCAGCTGCCGGTTCTCGGCATTTGTCGTGGGATGCAGATGATGGCGCATTGGGCAGGTACGGGCCTTCACTCGGTACAGGGGCATGTGAGAACGCGGCATTGCCTGTTCGGCGAAATTACGGGCGAAGCGAACAGCTATCACGGTTTTTCACTGGCATCTTGCCCGGATGGCTTTGAAGTCTTGGCACAGAGCGAAGATGGCGGAATCGAGGCTATTCGTCACCAGTCTTTGCCGTGGGAAGGCTGGATGTGGCACCCGGAGCGCGAAGCGCTTTTCTCGTCTAGAGATGTTCAACGGATCAGGGTTTTATTCGGTGGATAAGTTGCTCAAACTGACCATCGAGGCAGCGCGAGGGGCTGAAACTGCCGTCAGAGCTAATCCCAGCAGGCACTTACGGTAGAACATAAACAGGTCGGCTCACCCTTGACGCTCGCCGATCAGGCGGCGCGTCACGTTATCGCGGACAAATTGTCCGACAGTGAAGTGAATGTGTGTCCTCGGCTGGTAGGCAGTTCCGAATGAGATACGGCCGCTGGCCAGGCGGTGCTGGAAGCTGCTGGCAGCCATGTACTAGATTGGCATACTATTGAGTCACTTCGTTACGGCAAGCTTAAACGGTGAAACCCGAGACTACTGGCGATGCGTGCCCCTTATCACCACAAAGAATTCAAATTGGAAAATTACGAGAGTGAGTTGTTATGAAAGCCATCATTCTTGCTGCCGGTCGCGGCAGCCGCATGAAAAGTTTGACTAATGAACGTCCTAAGTGTCTTGTGGAGTTGCGAGGCAAGGCGCTGTTAGATTGGCAACTGGAAGCGCTGCGTGAAGCTGGGATACATGAGATTGCCATCGTAACTGGGTATAAACGTGAACTACTGACCAATCGTGAGCTCACTGAATTTCATAATCCCAGCTGGGCTGATACCCAAATGGTATCGTCATTGGCATATGCGCAGGAATGGCTGCAAAGCGATCCATGCATTGTGAGCTATTCGGACATTTTTTACGATGCTACGGCTGTAGTTTCGTTAATGAAATGTTCGGCTCAAATTGCTGTGACCTATGACCCGAAGTGGCTTGACCTATGGGAGAAGCGATTTGGTGATCCACTGCTTGATGCGGAAACGTTTCGATTAAATCCAGATCAAACACTTGCGGAAATAGGTAACAAGCCGGTTTCGATTAATGAGGTACAAGGGCAGTATATGGGGTTGTTGCTCTACAAACCGGAAGGATGGGCTGAAGTGCTGCGGATTCGCGCTCAGATGACGCCGTTTGAAAGTGATCGGATGCACATGACAGGTACGCTGCAAAAAGTGATAGAGGCAGGAATAGTTCCGGTTCAGGCGGTGCCTTATGAGGCTGAATGGGGTGAGATTGATTCCGCTAAAGATTTGGCAGCTTATGGCTGAGTCTATCACCATGAATGATTCAATGATTTCACTGCTTTTGCCAACTCGACAGCGCCCAGCCTTAGTTCAGCGCCTCTTTCAATCAATTGTCGAACAAACATCTCAGCTAGACAAGGTCGAAGTCGTTCTCTATATTGATGAAGATGATATTAGCAGCCATTATCTGGATAGCGAGTACTTTCATGTAACACGCATTGTTGGCCCGGCGCTGTCGATGGGTGGCTACAACAGTGCGTGTTTTGGACGAGCAAGTGGCGCGATAATTATTCTAGTGAACGATGATATTGTGATTCGCACTCAAAGTTGGGATGATTGTGTGCGCGCAATTAATGCAAGATTTGAAGACAAAATTTATCTTGCTTATCCAAATGATCTTTTCAAAAAAAGCAAGTTTTCTACTTTTCCGATCATGTCGCGGCGCACATGTGAAATCCTGGTTGAGCCTTACCCACTTGTATACAAAAGGTTTTTCATTGATTCTCATCTCTTTGATATTTTCAAGCGACTGCAACATACTGGATTCGATCGCATTTGTTACTGCGACGACGTAGTATTTGAGCATCTTCATTATCGAATGGGCAAGGCCTCCTACGATCAGATCTATGGGTATGGGCGAAAAGGACGATTTGCTGATGATTCGACCTTTATTCGTTTAACTGGCATGCGAAGTGCTGCAGCCAAGAGGTTGGCTCGCGCAATTGGCAATAAATCCATTATGTGTGAAAGCGGCAAAGCTGATAAAGACGAGATGCCCGAAGGATTTGTCAGTACACTGTTTTTCTTTTCCCGAAAATTTTTACTTGATGAGGAATTACCTTATAGTTGGCGGATTTTTCTCTGGTATTACTTCATTGGAAGATATCTCGCTGCAACCGGATCTCTCCGGCCATTTATCTATTAACCGATTAAGTATTGCAAAGGGTGTACGCCAATATGAATAAAAAGAATCGCTCCCCAGTTCTTGGGGTCATCGGTGGAAGTGGTGTCTATGATATTCAGGGGCTCACTAACAAGCGCTGGGAGCGCAAATTTTCCCCTTTTGGTGAGACATCGGACGAGTTGCTTTTCGGTGAATTGAATAGCCACAAGATGATTTTCTTGTCGCGCCATGGCCGCGGCCATCGGATTCCACCGAGTGAGATCAATTACCGCGCCAATATCGATGCTCTGAAACGGGCCGGCGTGACCGAGATCATCTCCGTCAGCGCAGTGGGATCCCTTCGTGAACACCTGCGCCCCGGCATGTTTGTGATCGTGGATCAGTTTATCGACCGTACGTTTGCCCGCGAGAAATCCTTTTTTACAACGGGTTGCGTGGCCCACGTCTCCATGGCCCATCCCACCTGTTCGCGGCTTGGCCACCACCTTGCGCAGGCTGCCAAGGAATGCGGTGTCGATGCCGTGTCCGGCGGCACCTATCTGGTGATGGAGGGCCCGCAGTTTTCCAGCCTCGCCGAATCCGAACTCTACCGATCCTGGAATTGTGATGTGATCGGCATGACGAATATGCCCGAGGCCAAACTCGCACGGGAGGCCGAGATCTGTTATGCCTCCGTGGCCATGGTCACCGACTACGACTGCTGGCATCCCCAACATGACGACGTCACGGTGGACAAGATCATCGCTGTGGTCGTAGCCAACGCCGAGAACGCCCGTGGCCTGATCAGAGCGAGCATCCCTCATCTGGCCAGCGATGCAGGACGGATGCGCTGCAGCTGCCGCCGTGCATTGGACCATGCGCTGATTACCGCACCCGAGGCCCGCGATCCCGCACTGCTAGAGAGACTCGACGCGGTGGCCGGGCGTGTGCTCAAGACATGAGTGTCTTGCCCACCATTGCCGAGACCATCGTGGCCGCCATGCGCCGGCTCGAGGCCACAGGACTTAACCGCGCCAGTTCCGGCAACTGCTCGGTGCGCGACGGCAACACCTTCTGGATCACACCCTCCGGCGTACCCACATCGGATTTGCAGGCCAATGCCATCGTGCCGGTGGGGCTCGACGGCCAACCTCTGAGTTGTCCTCCGCACGACCCCGCGACACGACGTTTGGCACCATCGAGTGAGTGGCGCTTTCACCGTGATCTCTACGCCCATCGTCCCGAGCTTCAGGCCGTCGTCCACACCCACTCTCCCTTTGCCACGAGTCTGGCCTGCCTTCATCGGGACATCCCGGCGTTTCACTACATGATCGCGGTCGCCGGCGGCAACACCATCCGTTGTGCACCCTATGCGTTGTTTGGGACCCAGGAGCTCTCGGACTACGCACTGACCGCCATGCAGGATCGCAAGGCCTGCCTCTTGGCCAATCACGGCATGATCGCCGCCGGATCGTCACTCGACGATGCCATGCGCGTGGCCATCGAAGTGGAGAGTCTTTGCGAGCAGTACTGGCGGACACTGCAAATTGGAGCACCGCATCTTCTGTCGGAGGCAGAGATGGCGGAGGTGATGGAAAAAGTCAAGACCTACGGACCCCGTCATGACACTTAAATCCCGTATCCGCACCATCCCCCACTATCCAAAGCAGGGCATCATGTTTCGCGACATCACCACCCTGCTGAAAGATCCGGTGGGGTTACGCACGATGATCCATGAGCTCGTCAACCGTTACACGGATGAAAAAATCGACAAAGTGGCCGGTATCGAATCCCGTGGATTTATTCTGGGTGCGCCACTTGCCGTGGCGCTCGGCGTGGGGTTCGTTCCGATTCGCAAGAAAGGAAAACTACCCGCGGAAACCGTCGGCCATGACTACGAGCTCGAATACGGAGTTGATCGCATTGAGATTCATACCGATGCGATCACCGACGGCGAGCGGGTATTGCTGGTCGATGACCTGATCGCCACCGGGGGCACCGCGGAAGCCGCCGTACTGCTCATACGAAAACTCGGGGGCGAGATCGTGGAATGCGCCTTTGCCATTGATCTGCCGGATATCGGCGGGGCCACGCGACTGAAAAAACTCGGCGTCAAGGTGTTTGCGCTAACCGCCTTTGAGGGGCACTGATAGGCCCCATGAATCTCAAGATCGCTAGCGTGAATGAAGGTTGAGACCCTGCGTTGGGCCGATGGCCGGCTCGAGATGATCGACCAGCGGGTGCTGCCGGCAGAGTTCCGGTATCTGCCCTACACCAATGCGGTCGAGGTGGCCACCGGTATCCGTGATATGGTGGTCCGTGGCGCACCAGCGATTGGTGTGGCCGCGGCTTATGGTGTCGCACTAGAAGCCTTGCAACAGCAGCATCACCCCCGCGAGCAATTCGCGCTGGCCTTGAGTCGTGGTCTGGATGTTCTGGCAGCAAGCCGCCCAACCGCGGTGAACTTGTTCTGGGCACTTGACCGAATGTGCCAACGCTGGAGAGCACTCTCAAGCGAAGCGCCTCACCTCAGCAGCCCATCAGCAATCGCCCAGTCCTTGCTCACCGAGGCCCATGGAATCTTCGCCGAAGACATCGCCATCAATCGCGCCATGGGCGTCCACGGCGCGAAGCTATTGAAGGACGGTGCGCGGGTGCTGACCCACTGCAACGCCGGGGCATTGGCCACCGCCGGCCATGGCACGGCACTGGGAGTGATCCGGTCCGCAGTGGAAGCCGGCAAACGCATCTCCGTCATTGCCGATGAAACCCGACCGTTTCTGCAGGGCGCGCGACTCACCGCCTGGGAGATGGTGCAGGAAAACATTCCCGTCACACTCATTACGGACAATATGGCCGGACACCTGATGGCCCGCGGAGAGATTGATGCCGTGATCGTGGGCACGGATCGCGTGGCGGCCAACGGCGATGTCGCCAACAAAATCGGTACTTATATGGTCGCCGTGCTAGCGCAGCGTCATGGCATTCCGTTTTATGTGGCCTGTCCGCTCTCCACGATCGACATGTCCATTCCCAGCGGCAACGATATTTCGATTGAAGAGCGGCATCCGGATGAGGTGAAAGGTTTTCGGGAGACCCAGTGGGCAGCCACCGGTGTTGCCATTCGCAATCCGGCCTTTGATGTCACACCCGCGGAACTGGTCACTGCCCTGATCACGGAGAAGGGCGTTATAACCCAACCCGATAATACCAAGTTAAAAGTTTTATTTTCTTAAAAATTCCTCAGGTTTGAGAGTCGGTAAATTAATTTCTCCTGTAGATTTTTTATCTTTATCCAGAGTTTATCCTCAGAGCTAAAGAACCAGTTTTTCGAGTTGGATTCTTGATTTGCCTATGTAACAGATCACTGTATCCGGTTTTTCCCAGCCTTCCAGCACCATAAGTTGCGGCAGGCTAATTCCCTTATTGGTCCAGTCTTGGGCTGCACCAATTCGCTCAATTCGGCTTGATCCTGAAATCGAGCTACGGCTCGAACATCTGGCGTCCCAAACAGGGCGCGCAAAGTCCGACTACCTGCGCGAACTCATCGAAGCCGGGCTTGATGATCTGGAGGATTTCTATTTGGCGGACGCCGCCATGGAGCGTGTTCGCAAAGGCCAGGAGACCATTTTCGAGGCTTCAGACGTAAGAGAGTCGCTTCAGCTGTAGAGTCCGCTTGCGGAGATGTATTCGATTACGGATCTTGGCAGCAGGCCATCAAGTGCACTTCCTAGCCTGATCCGGTCTCGTATTGAGGTGGACGAGACCTCATCGGGAGCTACCCGGACCCAGGTGACTTCTGCGCCCTCGTTTAGTAGCACTTCCGATACGCTCTTACTTATCGTATTCGGTCTAGCGCATACGACAAGATCAACCTGACGAATTAACCACTGCCAGCGTGACCAGGTTAGGAAATTCTGGAGTTGATCTTCGCCCAATATCCAGATCAATTTTCTGCCCGGGTATTCCTGCTGGAGACTTAGTACGGTGTCTGCGGTGTAGTTAGAACCCCCATTTTTAGCAGCGATGATCTCTCGGTCGTCAGCCACCATTCTTGGGTCATTCAGCTCGTGCAACGCGAGCTTTGTCATCGTAAGC